>Ga0163216_100606_pt1 | contig 47108 bp, 47 predicted proteins | sample SynspAceP_FD_167610 | JGI IMG/M metagenome (GOLD analysis project Ga0163216, IMG submission 167610) | Saline lake microbial communities from Ace Lake in Antarctica - Synechococcus sp. Ace-P (Illumina Assembly) | ecosystem: Environmental > Aquatic > Non-marine Saline and Alkaline > Saline ...
TTCGCCCGAAGGCTGAAGACGCTGAACGGCCTCACGCCCTACGAATACATCTGCAAAATCTGGACATCAGAGCCAGAAAGATTCATTCTCGACCCGGTCCACCAGATGCCAAGACTAAACACCTAGGTGGATCGAACGACATAGGCACGGCACCTGCCTTCTGAGCCTTCACCATACTTGCCACATGCGGTGCCATCAGATCGGACTCAGTCTCCTGACGGACCTGTCCGGCAGTCTCTGGGTTATCTAGGGCTTCGATCATGGCGTCGTGCTTCGCAGCCCACTCAGTGACAAGAACGACAGCCTGTTGATAAGACACCTTCCCACACGGACGGTTCCAGTTCTTGATCCCCAAGGTCTTCTGATGCCGTAAGGGAACGCGTCGCCGATAGTAGAATCTACCGCCGTTTACCTCGAGATGATCGACTGTGTGTGCAGGTATTGTGTCCAGAAATCCTAAAAATGTGTCCAAAAACGAACCCTTAGAAGGGAGTATGCATAGGAAAACAAAGGATTTCAATGGATTGGTAGTCTGGTGGGCGACCCTGGAATCGAACCAGGCGTGCGTCTCCGCGAGGGAGTTACAGTCCCCTGCCACACCTTGCGGCCTGTCGCCCACTGGATCAGGCCAAGCCTTAATCCGTGGCGCTCGATAGCCGTGAGGCGCGGGGCGGTCAACTCCAAAAAGGACGGAGTTTCACCACGCAAGCCATGCGCAACAGTCCCGCCTAGCGCCGCGCCTCGGCCCGCTCGATCCCGCCGTAGTGGATGAACACACTCGCCACGATCAGGCAGACCACAATGACCCATCCCACAGGACCGCCAAACGCGGCCACGCCCTGCCCGACACCCGCCGTCAACAGACCCGCATAGGCCCATGTCATGAAATAGGCGTGGCTGAGCACCCGCGCGCGCCGCCCTCTCGCCGTCCACCCCATAAACATCCCTGTCCCGAGCATCGCCAGACTAAGCCCCGCCAGCAGATGAAACAGTCCGTAGCCCCGCGCATCCTGGTGGACCATGAGCCCCGCAATGTTCAGCCACACCATCGCAAAGAAGAACCAGCGCCCTTCGCTTTTGTGACCTCGCGTCCCCTTGCGCCGCATCAAGATTCTGGCCCCAAGCCCGATCGAGGTCAAACCCAGCAAGAAATGCACCGCCCCAAAGGCTGTCAGTCCGAAAATCATCGCATTCCCCTCAATCAGGCCCTACAGACCTATGCCAATACTCAAGATGACCAACCTACGGGACAAAAGCCATGATGAAACCCAAATGGGTCGTCGAAAAAGAGCAAGCGCGCCGCGCTTCGGCCTCCGAAACCGTGTGGCTGTTTGGCATCCACGCCGTGCGCGATGCGCTGGAAAACCCGGCGCGCGAACGCCTGCGCTTGATCGTGACCAAGAACGCCGCCGACAGGCTTGGCGACGCGATCCCCAATAGCGGGATGACGCCCGAGATCGAGGATCCGCGCCGCTTCTCGGCCCCGCTCGATCCGGGCTCTGTCCACCAGGGCGCAGCCCTTGAGGTCAAGGCGCTCGACTGGGGCGACGTGGCGGGCGTGTGCAAGCCCGGTGGCCATGCCAGCCGCGTGGTGGTTCTGGACCGCGTAACTGACCCGCATAACGTCGGCGCGATCCTGCGCTCGGCAGAGGTGTTTGGCGCGCGCGCCGTCATCGCGCCCACCCGTGCGGCCGCGCCTGAGACGGGCGCTTTGGCCAAGACCGCCTCTGGCGCTTTGGAACGCCAGCCCTATCTGAGGGTCAAGAACTTGGCCGACACGATGGAGAGGTTGCGCGAGATGGGGTATTACTTGGTCGGTCTGGACGGCGAGGCGGAAGCCGATTTGCCAAGCGTGCTGGACGGCAAACTCGACCAGCCGATTGCGTTGGTGCTGGGTGCCGAAGGCCCCGGCCTGCGGGATCGGACCAAAGAGACCTGCGATGTGCTGGCGCGGATTCCGTTTGCCAACGATTTCGGCTCGCTGAACGTGTCCAATGCGGCAGCCGTGTCACTTTACGCCGCGCGGGCCCCTGTGAAATGAACCGCCGCGATGTGACCCGCGTTGGCACCTGCTGCTATTGCGGGGCGCGCACGGTGCTTGAGCTGACCGCGCGCGGGGGTCACGAGCTGGCCTGCGGGGCGTGTGGGGCCCCGATCCACCACATGAAAGGGATCAAATGCGATCCCCGCGCGACCGCTGCCCGGTCCAGCGCCAAGCAGCCCAAGCGCAGCCCACAAGCGGGATACGGCGCGGCGGCAGTGGCCTCGGGCTATCCGACCAAGGCCTCCAAAAGCGGGAAGAAGAAAAGTAAGAAATCCTTCAAGCGCAAAGCCAAGGGCGTGTTTGATATGTTCGAGGATGTGTTTGAGGACGTGTTCGATCTGTTCGACTAACGCCTGCGCCATTGTTACGGCGGCTGACGCGCTCGTGTTGTAACACACATAAACTGGGCGCGAGGCGGGGTTTCGCAGCGCGCGCGCAACCTGCATCTTGAGGGCAGACGCATACCCGCCCCCCCTCGCAGGAGACGCCCCATGACCTACACCCCCACCCTGTCGCGCCGCGCCGCCCTTGGCTTGATTGCTGCCGTGCCTGTCACCCTCGCCAGCCCCTTGATCCTGCGCTCGGCCAGTGCGGCCACGCCGAAGGTCTACGCCGAAGACGGGATCGCGATTGATGGCACCGATGCTGTGGCCTACCGCACCGAAGGTGCGCCGACGCCGGGCAGCGCCGACTTCGCCTTCGACTGGAACGGGGCGACATGGCATTTCTCAAGCGCCGAGACCCGCGAGATGTTCATCTCGGGCCCGGAGTATTACGCGCCAGCCTACGGCGGCTACTGCGCCTTTGCGGTCAGCCAAGGCTACACCGCCTCGACCGTGCCCGAGGCCTGGACGATCCACGACGACCGCCTGTTTTTGAACTTCTCGCGCCGCATCCAGCGCCGCTGGGCGCGTGATATTCCCGGCAACGTCGTCAAAGGCGATGCCAACTGGCCGGGCGTTCTGGCGTGATCACAACCTTGCGATCCCTCTTTCTATCCAGCTGGTGCATCCCCAGTTGTTAAAGATAGCGCACGGGCCGGAACACTCGTGTCGCAAATTTAACTGTCCCTCGTTCCACACTTTAGCGCCCATTCCTGTCCCCTTGGAATGGGCGCTTTTTTCTGTGCGGATCTGCGGCTAGGGTTTTGGCATGAGCTATTCTGACACCTTCCTGCGCGATGTGCTGACCCGCACTAAGGTCGTCGCTATTGTTGGCGCGTCCGCCAATCCGGTGCGCGCCAGCTATTTTGTGATGCGCTATATGGGGCTGCGCGGGATGCGGGCGATTGGGATCAATCCGGGGTTGGCGGGGCAAGAGCTGCTGGGCGAGACGGTGTATGGCAGCTTGTCAGATGTTCCGGCGCAAGCGCAGGTCGATATGGTCGACATCTTCCGGCGCTCCGAGCATGTGCTGCCGATTGTGCAGGAAGCGATTGCGATATTGCCCGCCTTGAAGACCGTCTGGATGCAGATTGGGGTGCAAAGCGCCGAGGCGCGGGCTTTGTGTGAAGCGCATGGCATAGACGTCATCGAGAACCGCTGCCCGAAGATCGAGTATCAACGCTTGTTCGGCGAGTTGCGCATGGGCGGGTTTGCGACGGGGCATGTGTCGTCGAAGCTCGTAAAATAGTTAAGTCTTTGTTAAATAATAGGTAAACCATACTGACGCATTGTTTCGCATGCGAAACAATAGGACAACAAAGCTGACCCAATTTGTAGCGGTCAGGCGTGATAAGCCCCTACATCTGCCCCTCAGCGCCCAGCCTTCTCCGCAATCCCCGACACGCCCTCGCGCCGCTCCAACTCGGCCAGCACATCCGCCAGCGACACATCCCTAGAGGCCAGCATCACCAGCAGATGATACATCACATCCGCCGCCTCGCCTGTCAGCGCCTCCCGGTCGCCTTTCACCGCCTCGATGATCGCCTCAACGGCCTCCTCACCGAACTTCTCGGCGCATTTCTCCGGGCCTTTCGACAGCAACTTCGCCGTCCAGCTCTCGCCCGCATCCGCGCCCTTGCGCGCTTCTATCGTTGCGGCAAGCCGCTCTAGCGCGTTCATACCAGCCTCATCGGCAAGCCGGCAGCCGCCATATGCGCCTTGGCTTGCCCAATCGTGTAGGTGCCGAAATGGAAGATCGACGCGGCCAACACAGCGCTCGCCCCCCCTATTGTCACCCCCTCAACCAGATGATCCAGATTGCCGACGCCGCCTGAGGCAATCACCGGCACGTTCACCGCGTCCGAGATCGCGCGGGTCAAGGCGAGGTTAAACCCCTGCTTGGTGCCGTCCCGGTCCATGGAGGTCAGCAGGATCTCGCCCGCACCCTGACGCTCCACCTCAAGCGCGAATTCCACCGCATCAATCCCCGTCGGTTTGCGCCCGCCATGGGTGAAAATCTCCCATTTGCCGGGGCTAACGGTCTTGGCGTCAATCGCCACCACAATGCACTGCGACCCGAACTTCTGCGCGGCCTTGGCGACCACCGAAGGGTCCGCCACAGCCGCCGAATTGAACGACACCTTATCGGCCCCCGCCAGCAACAAGGCCCGCACATCATCGGACGTCCGCACCCCACCCCCCACAGTCAGCGGCATAAAACAGGCCTCCGCCGTGCGCGTGACCACGTCATACATGGTGCCGCGGTTCTCATGGGTGGCGTTGATGTCGAGAAAACACAGCTCGTCTGCTCCGGCGGCATCATAGGCGCGCGCGGCCTCCACCGGATCACCGGCGTCGATCAGGTCAACGAAATTCACGCCCTTGACGACGCGCCCGTCTTTGACGTCGAGGCAGGGGATCACACGGGTTTTCAGCATCGCTTTGGCCTATCGCTTGGACGTGAGTGTCCTAGCGTCTGGCGCTGCGAATGAAAAGCGGCGGCGTCTGGGGCACCGGAAACGGCAAGGCCGGATAGGTCGCCGCAGGGGCCAAGCGCGGGCGCGCACCGGGCATGGTTTTGGCGCTGGTGGGCGTGCCATTGGCGATCAAGGTGCCGGGGCCCTCGAACTGTAACTCGACAAACGTGATCGCGCGGCGCGGATGAATAAGCAGCACCCGGCGTCCGTCGATCAGGCTGGCGGCTGTCGAGGTCCGCCCGTCGACAGCCAGCCTCTGGCCCGGACTGACCAGCATATCGCGCGCCGGATTTCCGCGCCCGAACGCACCGCGCCTGATCAGGATCGGTTTGCGGTTGGAGCGTGCCAGCGCTGCGGCACTGATCTTGACCGTCGTGATGCTGCCCAGCGCCTGGATCCCGGCCCCGGCCATGAGCACAGGATCACCGGGACGCAAAGCCTCTACCGGCTTTGGCCCAAACAGCGTGTCGATTAAGATGCCAGCGGTGAGCGACAAATCTAGCCTCGAAGCAGAGGCCCCCACCGGGTAATCTGCACGCAGATCGCGGCAAGGATGCGGCGGTCGCGCGATCTTGGCGGGGCAAGTCGCTGGGATTAGCGCCGCCAGAAGGTGCTGAATATCCACGCAAGCACGCCGAAAATACCCAGTATCGCAATCGGCAGGCCCGCGGTGGCCCACCAGATGAAGCCGCGCATGGTCTCGGCCACCCCGCACAGGCCCTCGGGATCGGCAGCAAATGGCGGGTTCACGCAGGCCAAGGTCGCATATAGCCCCGCGCCGAAGCCTGCGGCCATGAGCGGTGCGAACCCCGCGAGGATCGCCAGCAGCGACAGGCGCAGCAACATCTAGGCGAGCGCCGCAAGTGCGGCCCTAAGGTCGAGCGCCCCGTCATAAAGCGCACGCCCCGAGATCGCCCCCGCAATACCGCCCGCATCGCGCAGCGCCATTAGGTCTGCCAGCGAGGACACGCCACCCGAGGCGATCACCGGGATCGAGGTGGCTTTGCCGAGCGCCGCCGTTGCGGCGACATTGGGGCCCTGCATCGCGCCGTCTCGGTCAATATCGGTATAAATGATGGCGGCAACGCCCGCGTCTTCGAACGACTTTGCCAGATCCGTGACCTGCATATCTGTCTCTTCCGCCCACCCGCGCGTCGCAACAAAGCCTTTGCGCGCGTCCAGACCGACGGCCACTTGGCCGGGAAACGCGCGCGCCGCCTCTCGCACCAGATCGGGGTTCTCCACCGCCACGGTCCCGAGGATCACGCGGGCAAGCCCCTTGCTCAGCCACATCTCAATCGTGGCCATATCGCGGATGCCCCCCCCAAGCTGCGCCGGGGTCTTGGTCGCCTTCAAAATCGCCTCGACCGGCGCTGCGTTCACCGGCTTGCCCTCAAACGCGCCGTTCAGATCGACCAGATGCAGCCACGCGCAGCCCGCCGCGACAAACTCCATCGCTTGGGCGGCAGGATCGTCGTTGAAGACGGTGGCCGCCTCCATCTCGCCGCGCAGAAGTCGCACGGCTTGACCGTCTTTGAGGTCGATAGCGGGGTACAGGATCATAGGCGGCGTCTCCGAATGGCTTGGCACGCGGTTTAAGGGGCTGGCGCGGGGATGCAAGGGCACTGGTGGCGCAACGTCACGCTTGATCGAAAACCAGAGTTGGTTGAACCTTGCGCAAAATAAACTTGGGAGGAGACACCAATGAAGAAACTGGTATTGGCAGCGGTTGCCAGCATCGCAATGACCGGGGCGGCAAGCGCCGATCCGATCTACGGGACATGGCAGACAATCGGCGACGACAACGGCAATTACGGCCACATCGTTGTGCGCGATTGCGGGGATCGCGGGATCTGCGGGACGCTCGAGCGGTCCTTCGACAGCTCCGGGGCCGTTCTACAGTCCGAGAACAATGGCCGCGCAATCATCTGGGACATGGCGTCCGATGGCGGCGGTGCCTATTCGGGCGGCAAAGTGTGGTCGCCAGATCGCGACAAGACCTACAGCTCGCGGATGCAGCTGTCTGGCAACTCGCTGAGCGTGCAAGGCTGCGTGTTCGGGATCTGCCGCGATGGTGGGTCGTGGAGCCGGGTGAATTAAGGTTTGACCCGAGTTTGAGTTAAGGGGCCGCTTCCGAAAGGGGGCGGCCTTTTTCGTTGGGGGCTGTTTTGGTCCTGAGCGGCCATGATGGATCGCGCAGCTAAGGCCGGCTCCGAGCCCACACTGCCAAATGCTGCACACCGTGCGAACGAGCACGAAGATTGCATGACTGCCACTGATCGAGGACAGGGTAGTCCACAAGTCCTTCGTGAACCCACTTGGCACCGCAACCACATTGCAGCCATCCGCCGATGGTGACAGTGGCTGTCACTGCATCGGCATTTTGGATGCAAATCACCTCTTCGAACGGCGTTTTATGGATCGGCGTGTCGCGACCCAGATCCTAGGGTCAGGACCCCTTAATCCTGCCGCCTTGGCGCAAATCCAGCGAAATCACACGGGTTTGGGGCGTGCCGCACAGGGTGGCCCCCTTTGCAAACGGCCCAAGCCCGTGAGATGAAGCTGGATTGGCGTCTTTCAGATTTGACGGATTTTCCCTCTGACTGCCTCCCAGCTGCTTGAAATAGAACCACTATTCCTGCGCACCTGCTCGTTGTCAGAGAAAAAATCTGTCAAACCAAGGTGGCAGGATTAATGGCTCCTGACCCTAGTTTCGCAGCAGATGAATGCCCACCCATGCGAACCAGGCAATGAAACCCAGGCCGAATATCATGCCCGTGACTGGGGCAAAGGCAGGGACAAGTGTGCTTAGTCCGGCAAGACCAATCAGCATGCCGAATACATTCATGGGCTTCGAAAAAGCCTTGGTGCGCAAAGCCCCCCAACTCAGAAGCAACACCCACAAACCACCTGCAAGCTCATTGCCGCCGCCCAGACCACTTTCCACCGCTGTGAGGCTTTGCAGAAATGCACCCGCTTGCACGGGGTCCAAAGCGTAGAGGGTGGAAACCGTGCCCAAGGTGATGTTTGAAACCATGCCACTGGCCAAAACCAAACCCGCCCAAATCAAGGCAAAAGATGTGGCCACCTGACTGAAGGCGGGGGCATCTTGTTTCAGCCTGTCGTGAATGGCGAGGGCGAGAATGACCAAAACGATGGCATTCAAAATCCAGATTACAAGATTCCAGATATACATGATCAACTGGTTTTCAGAGAGAAACTTGGCCTGCGCAACCATGTCTTCTCCATCATAGCCGGCTGGCTCCAGCACGCCCAGCAACAAGACGATACCAAACAAATAGGTTCCGGCAGCGACCAGTCCGGCAATCCCGCCAATTTTTTGAAAATTCATAACGATAAATTCCTTTCGTGTTACCCGTGGGCTAAATTGCGAGCAAATGGAACGCAATCCTCGGAACGCTTAGGGTCAGGACCCATTAATTCTGCACCCTTGGCGCAAATCCAGCGAAATCTCACGGGTTTGGGGCGTGCCGCACAGGGTGGCCCCCTTTGCAAACGGCCCAAGCCCTTGAGATGAAGCTGGATTGGCGTCCTTCGGATTTGACATATTTTCCCTCTGACCACTGCCCGACAGGGTATCGCGTAGCGATGTGCCGAAAGGGTGCCTTCCAGTCGTTTGAAATAGAACCACTCATTGCCCAACAGGCGATTGCGCAGCAATCTGCCGAGAGGGATTTCGGCACGACTGCGCGTTGTCAGAGACGAAATCTGTCAAACCAAGGGTGCAGAATTAATGGGTCCTGACCCTAAGGCAAGCGGCGGCGCGCGCAGTGCAAACCGCTGGATGTTCGGTTTTGCGGCATGGGGTTTCTGGAAGCCGCCATTGGCGCAACCACCGCGAACTCCCGCTCCGCGCCAAACCAACCCCTAACCCACCTCCCTGAGCGCCCTCCGCAATATCTTGCCTGTTGCCGTCATTGGCAACACTGCAATCGGCACCACCACCCTCGGGGCCACATGGGGGCTGACGTGGTCGCGCACGTGCTGGATCAGCGCCGCACCCAACGCCTCGGACCACTCCACCCCCTCGCGCAGCACCACGAACGCCTTGACCGCCTCGGTGCGCACCGGATCGGGCACCCCGATAACGCCTGCCATGACCACGGCGGGGTGTGCGCCCAAGCAGGCCTCGATCTCCGAGGGCCCGATCCGGTAACCAGACGAGGTGATCACGTCGTCATCGCGCGCCGCAAACCGCACGTAGCCGCCTGCGTCCCGCACCCCCAGATCGCCCGTGCGCAACCAGTCGCCGCGAAACTTGGCTTGCGTCTGTGCGGGCTTGTTCCAGTAGCGCAGGAACATCACCGGCGTGCCATAGCGCACCACGATCTCGCCCTCCTCGCCAGCGTCGGCCTCGGTCCCATCTGCCCGCTGCACCTGCACCACCTGCCCCGGCACTGGCAGCCCCATCGCACCGGGCGGTGCGCTCATCACATCCGGCACCGCGTTCAGCACGAGGTTGCATTCGGTCTGGCCGTAGATCTCGTTGATCGGCGCGCCCAGCTCTGATCGCCCCCATGCCAGCAGGTCCGCGCCGAGGCTTTCGCCCCCCGATGAAATCGACGCGACGCACAGGCCCTCGGGCGCGGCCACCCCGCGCATCAACTTCAAGACGGTGGGCGGCAGGAACAGGTGCGTCGTCTTCTCCGCAACCATCAAATCATACGCCGCCTCGGGCGAAAACTTGCGCATCCGGTGGCTGACCAGACGCGCGCCGTAATAAAGGCTGGGCAGGGCCAGATCCATTAGCCCGCCGATCCACGCCCAATCGGCAGGCGTCCAGCAGACGGACCCCGGCGCGTCGATGGTGGGATGGGTGACCTCCAGCGATGGCAGGTGCCCGATCAGGAAGCGGTGCCCGTGCAGCACGCCCTTGGGGTCGCCTGTGGTGCCGGAGGTGTAGATGATCATCGCGGGATCATCAGGGGTGGTTTTGGCGAGGGTTTGAAGGGGGGCTGCGGCGTGGGTCTCTGCCCAGAAATCGCGCATCGGGGCGGCGGTGGCTGTGGTGGTCCAGACGCCTTTGAGGGCTGGGAGGTTTGGCCAAAGCGCAGCAACTTCGCCTGACTTGTCGGCCGTTGTCACCACTGCCTTCGCCCCGGAATCCTTCAGGCGGTAGGCGAGTGCGTCGGACATAAACAAGGTAAACAGCGGCAGCGAGATCGCGCCCAGTTTGTGGGCTGCAAAATGCGCGATCAAGGTCTCGGGGCTTTGCGGCAACAGCACCGCGACGACATCCCCGCACCCGACGCCAGCGCCCGCCAGCACCGTCGCAAAGCGATCAGACGCGTCTTTGAGCGCGCCGTAGCTCCAGTCTTTGCGGGCCAGATCGGGGCCAATATCGGTCAGCGCGATCCGCTCCGGCGCAGCGTCCGCCCAACTGTCGCAACACGCCTCGGCGATGTTGAACTCTGCCAGATCGGGCCACACGAATGCTGCGCGGCACGCGTCCCACCCGCCAAACTCGGGGGGAAACGGCAGCACGCGGCGGGGGTTTGGCACACTCATTGTCCGTAGATCACAATCTCTGTCAGCGCGGCGGGCGACAGGCCCAGCGTCTGCAAGGTTTGCAGCGACGCGCGGGCTCCGCCGGGGGGGCCGGGTCGCAAGGTCACTTGCGCAAACCGCCCGGTTGAGGGGACCGAGACGCGACCGGGGCGCGCCGCACTGACCAGTGGGGTCTCCAACCACAAGCCGCCCTGCGTCGGATCGCCCAGCGACACGGTGGAGCGGCCTAACTCGCCGGTTGCCAAAGGCGCGCTTGGCACGACGGCCCCTTCACCGGGACGCGCGCGGGGTCGGATCGTATCTGCCCCAGGCCCCTGCACTTGGCCGTCAAACACCACAGGCGCGGGCGCGTCGCCACGCCCCGGCCCAAGCAAATCCATATCGGCGCAGCCTGAAAGGCCAAAGCTCGCCGCCGCGATCAAAATCAATATTCTCATCACATAAATGTCGCCTACCCCGCGCGCCCTTGCAAGCCCTGCACGTCCCCCCTAGCGTGCCGTCATGGAACACACTGCCCCTCTTATCGACCCGTTCGCGCGCGCAATCACCTATCTGCGCGTGTCCGTGACCGATCGTTGCGATTTTCGCTGCGTCTATTGCATGTCCGAGGCGATGCAGTTCTTGCCGAAAAAAGAGCTGCTGACGCTGGAAGAGCTTGACCGCATGTGCTCCAGCTTCATCGGGCTTGGGGTGCGCAAATTGCGGATCACCGGGGGCGAGCCGCTCGTGCGCAAGGGCATCATGACCTTCTTTCGCACGATGTCGCGGCATCTGGAATCGGGCGCGCTGGAAGAGTTAACGCTGACCACAAATGGCAGCCAGCTTGAGCGGTTCGCCGATGACCTGTTCGCCGCCGGGGTGCGCCGGATCAACGTGTCACTCGATACGCTCGACGAGGATAAATTTGCCCGCGTCACCCGTTGGGGACGTTTGCCGCAGGTGCTGCGGGGCCTCGATGCGGCGCAAAAAGCAGGCTTGAAAGTTAAGATTAACGCCGTGGCCTTGAAAGGCTTCAACGAGGACGAATTGCAAAGCCTGACCGCATGGTGTGCATCGCGCGCGATGGACCTGACATGGATCGAGGTTATGCCGATGGGCGATCTGGGCGGCGAGGACCGCGTGGGCCAGTTCTGGTCCCTGCGCGATGTCCGCGACGCCTACGCCCAGCACTACACCGTCACCGATCTGGCCGAGCGCACGGGCGGTCCCGCGCGCTATGTGCGCCTGGAGGAGACGGGCCAGAAGATCGGTTTCATCACACCGCTGAGCCATAATTTCTGCGAGAGCTGTAACCGCGTGCGTCTGACCTGCACGGGCGAGTTGTATATGTGCCTCGGCCAGGAAGACATGGCCGATCTGCGCGCGCCTCTCAGGGCAAGTGCCGACAACGCGCTTTTAGAGGACGCAATCCACAAGGCGATCTCGCGCAAGCCAAAGGGCCACGATTTCGACTATTCGCGGCAGACGGCGGACGGACAAGTCAGCAGGCATATGAGCCATACGGGTGGCTAGTCTGAAGGCAGGCGCGCTCGAAGACCTCGAAGACCGCGTGCTTGCGACCCCCCGCAAGGCCAAGCGGCGGCTCGTGGCGATTGTCGGCGCACCCGCAAGCGGGAAATCCACCCTTGCCGAGCAGCTTGTCGGACGACTGGTCGCCGCAGGATGTGCGGCGCAACTGGTCCCGATGGACGGATTTCATCTGCACAACCCGATCCTTGAAGCGCGCGGATTGCTAGACCGCAAAGGCGCGCCCGAGACCTTTGATGCGACAGGCCTGCTGCGACTGGTCGAGCGGCTGGGCCATGAAGACGACATCTACTATCCGGTCTTCGAGCGCGCGCGCGACATCTCCATCGCCGGGGCCGGATATATCGGAACCGACTGCGATACCGTGATGATCGAGGGCAATTACCTGCTGCTTGACGCGCCCGTCTGGCGCCAGATGAAGGACCACTGGGACGTGTCGGTCATGCTGGACGTGCCCCTGCCCGTTCTGCGCGCGCGTCTGATACAACGGTGGCTTGACCACGGGTTATCTCAGTCTGAGGCAGAGGCGCGGGCGCAAGGCAACGACCTGCCCAACGCGCGATTGGTGGCGGAAAGCTCCACCGCAGCGGACTGGCAATCTGACACGTGACGCCCCTGAAACCCAATTGACCTGACGCGCAAAACCCATCACCACATCGAGACCCGGACGAAAATTTAGCAAAGAGACCGCCCATGGACCTTCTGCTCGACTTCCTCGCCCGGTTTGCCAGCCAGTTGCAAAGCCCCACGCTCGGCTTTCTGGTCGGCGGGATGCTGCTGGCAGCGTTCGGCTCAAAACTGCAAATCCCCAACGCGATCTACCAGTTCATCGTGTTCATGTTGTTGCTGCGCATTGGCATCAAAGGCGGCATGGAAATCCGCGAGGCCGATTTGGCGGATATGGCGCTGCCCGCGCTGATCTCGGTCATCCTCGGCCTCGGGATCGTGGCCTTGGGCCGCTACACGCTGGCCTACCTGCCGGGCGTGAAGACCGAGGATGCGATTGCAACGGCAGGCCTGTTCGGCGCGGTCTCGGCTTCGACCTTTGCGGCGGCCATGGTGGTGCTCGACGAGGCGAATGTGACCTACGAGGCATGGGTGCCCGCCCTCTATCCGTTCATGGACATCCCGGCGCTGCTGCTGGCTATCGTGTTGGCAAATATGCACAAAGCCAAGCAGACGGGCGGTAAAGCGGCCAAGGTTAAGCTGTGGCCCATCGTCAAGGAAAGCCTGCAAGGCTCGGCCCTTTCCGCCCTCCTTCTGGGCCTCGCCCTTGGTCTGCTGACCCGGCCCGAGCGCGTCTTCGACAGTTTCTATGACCCACTGTTCCGGGGCTTCTTATCGGTCTTGATGCTGATCATGGGGATGGAGGCCTATCAGAGGCTCAACGAGATGCGCCGCGTCGCCCATTGGTATGTCGTCTACGGCATCGCCGCGCCTTTAATCCACGGCCTCATGGGCTTCGGCTTGGGCTATATCGCGCACCAACTCACGGGCTTCAGCCCCGGCGGCGTGGTGCTTTTGGCGGTGATTGCTGCGTCCAGTTCCGACATTTCCGGCCCGCCCACATTGCGCGCGGCGATCCCGTCGGCGAACCCGTCGAGCTATATCGGGTCGTCCACATCCGTGGGCACGCCGGTGGCGATTGCGATTGGTATTCCGCTGTTCATCGCAATGGCCGAGGCGATTTTTTAGGCGCGGCTTCAGGGCGCTAAAACACTCAAGCGCCGCCCCGCGTTAAGCAGGCACGAACTTATGCTGGCGCAGGATCTCGACGGGCTCAAGATAGGTGATGCCCGAGAAGTTGTCGAAAAACTGCGCGGCCACGGCTTCGGCAATCGCCTCGGCACTGGCATGATCGGGCGTGATCACCTCGATCTTGACGTTGCTGAGCCCGTCCACAACGGCTGCGCGGTCGGTCGTGGCGCGCTTGCCGCGACTGCCTTTGCCGCCTGCCGACACGAAGGTATAGCCCGTGCCGCCATTGGCCTCGATGATTTCGGCCACGCGGTCCATGAGCAACTTTTCGGTGATGATGACGGTCTTCCAAGCCTGATGGGTCATGGGCGCGGTCCTTCTTGGGTCGCTTGTATATGGGATCAAAACGCGCGCGCCGCCAAGGGGCGCTTTGCACACAGCGCGCCGTTTGGGTGGTCAGAGCATAATCGTCAGCAATTTTGGCAAATCACCCATACGGGTGATGGTTCGATCAGAAACAGCGTTCTATATTGAACATTGGGGCTGGTTTATGGGTCGGCCTCAACTCCCTCGGCCACCTCGTTGTTCCCAAAATTTCGGGTGTGCCACATTGCGACGGGGCTGAGGCCACGGTCCCTCGATGGTTGTCGTGGGGCGGTGGCTTCAGCCCTTCGCTGGCAGCTAGGTCACGCCGCTGGCATCCGCTGTTCCACAACTTCCGCATACCACGAGCAGCCTGCCGGGATTGCCTCATCCGAGAAGTTATATTTGGGATGGTGCACTGCGGCCGTGTCGCCGTTGCCGACAAGGATATAGGCACCGGGGCGCGCATTCGACAGGAAGGCAAAGTCCTCGCCGCCCATCACCAGCGGCGCGTTGGTGTCGCAATCGCCTGACACGGAAACCGCGACTTCGGCGGCAAATTCGGTCTGTTCTTCGGAGTTCACCATCACCGGATAGTTGCGCAGGTAATCGACGGAGGCCGAGCCACCAAAGGCCTGTGCCGTGCGCTCGGCAATCTCGATCAAGCGCGCCTGCGCCATGTCTTGGACGCCAAGGTCCAGCGTGCGGACTGTGCCTTTCAGGGTCACGGTCTCGGGGATCACGTTATGGGCTTTGCTTTCGGTCTCGAAGCTGGTGACCGACACAACAAGCTGTTTGATCGGATCAAGGTTGCGCGACACGATGGTTTGCAGCGCCAGCACAATGTGGGACGCGATGACGGTGGTGTCGATGGTTTCCTGGGGCTTGGCGGCGTGCCCCCCTTTGCCCGTCACGGTGATCGTGAACAGATCAGCCGCCGCAAAAAATGCACCCGGCCGGATGGAGAACGCGCCGACGGGTTGGCCCGGCCAGTTGTGCATTCCGTAGACCTCGTCGATGCCGAACTTGTCCATCAAGCCGTCCTCGACCATCTCGCGGCCCCCGCCCCCGCCTTCTTCAGCGGGCTGAAAGATGACGATGGCAGTACCGTCGAAATTGCGCGTCTCAGACAGGTATTTGGCAGCCCCCAGCAGCATCGCGGTGTGGCCGTCATGGCCGCAGGCATGCATCGCGCCGGGGGTCTTGGAGGCATATTCCAGCCCGGTATCTTCAAAGATCGGCAGCGCATCCATGTCGGCGCGCAGCCCGATGACTTTGCCGGAGGTGTTGGTTTTACCTTTGATGACACCCACGACGCCCGTGCGACCCATCCCGGTGACGATCTCGTCAACGCCAAATTCGCGCAGCTTCTCGGCCACGATCCCGGCGGTGCGGTGGACCTCGAACAAGATCTCGGGGTTCTCATGGAAGTCGCGGCGCCATTCGGTGATCTCGGGCAGCATCTCGGCAAAACGGTTCTTAATGGGCATTTCTTGGTCCTTGTATCTGGGCAGAGTTTTCGGACGAAAACTCTAGCTCTGTAGCCGTTCGACCAGCTTGACCATGAACCCATGGCCCGCCTCAAACTGACTGATCTCGATATATTCATCCGGTTGGTGGGCTTGGGCAATATCGCCGGGCCCGCACACAACGGCAGAATAGCCTTCGCGCTGGAATTGACCAGCCTCGGTGCCGTAGCTGACCACGTGTGTCGCGTTGTCGCCGGTCAGCGCGCGCGCAAGGATTTCGGCGGCCCCATCCGTTTCGGGACGCAAGGGCGGCACATCGAACCGCTCTTCCAGAACAATCTTGGTGCCGGGAACGACCGCTTGCATCTCACGTTCCACCTCGGCCACTTTATCGCGGTAGACCTGCGCCCAATCGGACAGTTCCTCGCCCGGCACGGCGCGAAAATCGAAGCTGAAGATGCAGTCTTTGGCGGTGATATTATGGGCGGTGCCGCCTTGGATGACGCCGACATGGGCGGTGGTCCAGGGCGGGTCGAACATCGCGGCCAGCTCGGACACAGGCTTGGCGCGGTTCTGGGCGTTCAGCGTCGTGGCAAAATCGACCAGCTTTGCGGCCTCAAGGATCGCTGAGACGCCTGTGTGCATGAGCGAGGAATGTACCTCGAACCCGTGCACATGGGTGGAGATGCCGATCCCACCCTTGTGGCCGGTGACCACGCGCATCGAAGACGGCTCGCCCACGATGACGACTTCCGCGCGCGGGATCACGCCCAGCATTTCGGGGATCAGCACAGGCGCACCGAGGCAGCCGATTTCCTCATCCCGCGTCAGGGCAATCTGCAACGGGCGCTTCAGCGCCACCTTCGAGGCCTCAATCAGCGCCCAGATCGCCAGCGCGTCAAACCCCTTCATATCGCAGGTGCCGCGCCCATAAAGCTTGCCGTCTTTTTCGGTGACCTCGAACGGATCCATCGTCCAGTCTTGGCCATCGACGGGCACCACATCCGTATGCCCGGACAGCAAGACGCCGCCGTCTTCTAAGGGCCCGACATGGGCGTAGATCGAGGCTTTCTGTCCGGTCTCGTCAAGCTGGCGGTGGCTCTCGATCCCGTGGGACGCGAGATAGTCTTGCACCCAATCGGTCAGCGGCAGATTGCTGTCGCGGCTAATGGTCGGGAAGCTGACAAGCTTTTCAAGCAGGGCGCGGGGCGTGAGGGTCGGGGCGGTCATGGCTTAGTACTCAAACCCGCCCCAATTGCCCTTCAGCACCAAATGCCCGTCCCCCTTATCGTCATAGACGCTGGGCTCGGCTTTGTGCTCGGTCGAGAAGATCGGCGAGGGGATGGGTTTGAAATTCAGCTCCATGCCGATGGTTTTGTTGCGCGGATCGGCGCGCGGAACCGCCGACATAAGCTGTTTGGTATAAGGATGCAGCGGGTTCTCGAAGACCTGCTGGCGCGTGCCCGTCTCGACGATGCGGCCCAGAAACATAACGCCGACGCGGTGCGAGACGCGCTCGACCACGGCCATGTCGTGACTGATAAACAGCATAGAGATGCCCAGATCGGCTTGCAGTTCCAGCAGCAGGTTCAGCACTTGGGCTTGCACGGATACATCCAGCGCCGAGACCGCCTCATCTGCGATAATCAGTTTGGGGTTCAGCGCAAGCGCGCGCGCGATGGCGACGCGCTGGCGCTGGCCACCGGACAATTCGTGCGGATAGCGGTAGAGGAAGCTGCGCGGCAGCTCCACCCGGTCAAACAGCATCGCAACGCGGTCTTTGATCTCGTCTTTCGACTTGTGGCCGAAATTCTTCATCGGCTCGGCCACTTGTTCGACAAGGCGCATCATCGGGTTCAGCGACGCAAACGGGTCTTGGAAAATCATCTGCATATCGGCGCGCGCTTGGCGCAAACGCTCGGGCGCCATCGCCATGACGTCATCGCCGTTCAGGCTGATCTCGCCAGACAGGGGCTCAACAAGCCGCAGGATTGAGCGGCCAGCGCTGGACTTACCGCACCCGCTCTCGCCCACAAGGCTGAGGGTTTCACCGCGCGGGATGCTGAACGACAGGTCTTCGACGGCGTGGACATTGGCCACGATGCGCCGAAAAAAGCCGCCGCGCACCGGAAAGCGCGTGATCAGGTGTTTGACCTCAAGGATCGGTTTCTCGCCCGGCTCATGCGTGGGCGCGATTGGCACAGGGGCCGGCTGGCCGATCAGCCGCATCGGCTCGGGCGAGGCTTTGCCGGTCATCTCGCCCAGCTTCGGGACCGCGGCCAGCAACGCCTTGGTGTAGTCCATCTTCGGGTTCTCGAAGATCTCCTCGACGGTGCCTTCCTCGACCTTCTCGCCCCGGTACATCACGACCACGCGGTCGGCCATTTGGGCCACGACCGCCATATCATGGGTGATGAACAACACGGCGGTGCCCGTCTCGCGCTTTAGGCGGTCGATCAAGGCGAGGATTTCGGCTTGGATCGTCACGTCGAGCGCTGTCGTCGGCTCGTCAGCAATCAACAAGCGCGGCTCGCAAGCCAAGGCCATGGCGATCACGACGCGCTGGCGCATCCCGCCAGACAACTCGTGGGGGTATTGGGTCAGGCGGCGCTCGGGTTCGGGGATTCGGACTTGGCGCAACAGATCAAGGACTTTGACCTCGGCCTCTTTGGCATTCATGTTTTTGTGCAGCATCAAGCCTTCGGCGAGCTGTTTACCTATGGTAAAGACCGGATTCAGCGCCGTCATCGGTTCTTGGAAGATCATCCCGATCTCGTTGCCGCGAATCGTTCTCGCCAGCTCGGGATCGGTGTCGGCCATGTCCAAACGCCCGGCGGGGCCGCGATCAAACAGCAATTGGCCGCCTGAAATGTGACCGCCACCAAACTCGACCAGCCGCATCAAGCTCAGCGCCGAGACTGACTTGCCAGAGCCGGATTCGCCAACCACGCATACGGTTTCGCCCGGAGCGATGTCGAAGCTAATGTCTTTGACGCCCACAACAGGACCGTCTTTGGTCTGAAACGAGACTTGCAGATTCCGGATCGAGGCGACCGGGCCGGTCGGATCATGGTCGAGCATGTTGTTTCCCTGTGAGGCGGCCCTCTAGCGGGGCGCTGTCTCTATCTGGGGCCAGCGTGTTGGCCAAGTCAAACACTGCCCGCGCGCAGGACAAAAGGTCAAGCGGGTGGTTAAAAAAGTGGCGTTTGCCCAAAGGGAATGCAGGATTTGACAGCATTTCGCCTGCTCAATGATGCGGCAGTGCTTGCATTTTGGTCTCAACTCAGTCTGACTAGTCCCCTGTGGTGCGGGTATTTCCGCACCTAACTTGGCTGATATCGACCGGAAGGACGGGGGGCAAATATGCTGCCATGGCCTTCTAAGGACGGATCGGACCATCACGACCAGAGGCATTAACGTGTCCAACAAGGAGTTAAGTATGAAAATGAAATCAGCGCTACTCGGCGCCGTTGCCAGCTTGGCAATCGCCCCGATGGCCTTCGGTGCTGCCCATGAGGGCGACCGTGGCCGCGACGGCGAAGTCCGCATCATTTATTGGCAGGCCCCGTCCACATTGAACCCGTTCCTGACGGGCGGCACCAAAGACGTTGAAGCTGCCTCTATGATGGTTGAGCCGCTTGCGCGCTTCAACGCCCAGGGCGTGTTGGTCCCATGGCTCGTGAACGAAGTCCCGACCGTAGCCAATGGCGGCGTGTCTGCGGATCTGACGACGATCACATGGAACATCACACCGGGCATCCTGTGGTCCGATGGCACTGCCTTCACCTCTGCGGATGTGAAATTCAGCTATGAGTATTGCACCCATCCCGAAGGCGGCTGCGCGCAGCTGACCAAGTTCGATGGCGTCACCAGCGTTGATACGCCCGATGATCTGACGGTTGTTGTGACGTTTGAAGGCCCGACCCCGAACCCATACGGTCCCTTCGTCGGCGGCGAGAGCCCCATCCTGCAAGCGGCCCAGTTCGCCGATTGCTTGGGCGCTGCGGCCTCCACCTGCACCGAGCAGAACTTCAACCCAATCGGCACTGGCCCCTTCGTTGTGACGGAATTCCGCACCAACGACGTGATCCAGATGGTTGCCAACGAGAACTTCCGCCATGAGGGCAAGCCTGCCTTCGCGGCTGTGACCTTCAAAGGCGGCGGCGACGCAACCGCTGCTGGTCGTGCCGTGATGGAAACCGGCGAGTTCGACTACGCGTGGAACCTGCAACTTGCTCCCGACGTGATTGCCGGAATGGCTGAAGGTGGCCTCGGCACACCTGTGGCCGGCTTTGGTCCACTGGTCGAGCGCATCATGCTCAACAACACCAACCCAAGCGCCGATCTTGGCCCGGACGAGCGGTCTGTGATCCGCCCGCACCCGTTCCTCGGCGACCCGAACGTCTATAACGCGCTGTCCATGGCCATCGACCGTCCATTGCTGGTCGAAGTCGGCTACGGCCAAGCGGGTAAGGTGACCTGTAACTGGGTGCCAGCACCGGATGCGTTCAACTCCGACGCGCTGTCTTGCGACGTGCAAGACATCGAGGGTGCAAAAGCCATGCTCGAAGCGGCTGGTTATGTCGACACCGACGGTGACGGTGTGCGCGAAACCCCGGACGGTGTGCCAATGAGCATCCTGTACCAAACTTCGACCAACGCTGTGCGTCAGGACTTCCAAGCCCTGATCAAGCAGTGGTGGGAGCAGATCGGCCTTGAGGTTGAACTTCGCAACCTCGATTCGTCTGTCTTCTTTGGTGGGGACGCAGGTTCGCCTGACACCTTCCAGAAGTTCTATGCTGACGTGCAAATGTACGCCAACACCTTCAATGGCACCGACCCACAAGCCTATCTGGCCAACGGTCTGTGCGATAAGGCACCGCGTCCAGACACCCAGTGGCAGGGCGAGAACATCTCCCGCTTCTGCGATCCGGCCTATGACGCTCTGCACACAGAGTTGACCCAGACCGCAGATCTCGACGAGCGCGCTCGTATCGGTCGTGCCTTGAACGACCTGGCCGTCACAAGCGGCTCCATGATCCCGCTGGTTCACCGTGGTCGTCTTTCCGCACATGCCAACACCCTTGGCGGTGTTGAGTTGAACGTGTGGGACAGCGAGCTGTGGAACGTGGCTGACTGGTATCGCACCGAGTAAGCCAACCTAGCCTCATCGGGGCGGCGCATCACGCGTCGCCCCGTTCTTTTGGACCCGCGGTCGTCCCAATGACCGCCCCCAATTCCTAGGACATGCGCCGATGCTGACCTATACGATCCGACGCCTTGTGCTTGCGGTCCCGACGCTGATTTTCATCTCGCTGGTGATTTTCCTGCTGCTGGAACTCGCGCCCGGCGATCCGATGTCCAACGTGCCCCTGACCGTCCCTGACGAGGTCAAACAGAAGATGCGCGAGGCGCTTGGCCTCGGCGAGCCGATGCATATCCGCTACATCAAGTGGCTTATCCAGTTCTTCTGGATCGAGCCGCTGCATATCATCAACAACATGTTCGGCACCTCGTTTGCCGAGGGCGCACAGCGCGTCATTAGCTGGCAGTCGCGCAGCCCCGTCGCCGACATCATCGCCGAGCGTATCCCGCAGACCTTGTGGGTTGTCGGTATGTCTTATGTGCTGGGCGTGATGATCGCGCTGCCGATCGGGATCATCTCGGCCTATAAGCAATACTCATGGTTCGACCAAATCGGCACCTTCGTGTCCATGGTCGGTTTCTCAGTCCCGACCTTCTTTACCGGGGTGCTGCTGATCGTGATCTTTTCGGTCAATCTGGGATGGTTCCCGTCGATCTATGACACCACCCATGTGGTCGAGGACTGGGGCAGTTTCGTCTTCCAGATGAAGCAGATCATCATGCCGGTCTTTGTGCTGGCGCTGTATAACGCAGCCCAGATCAGCCGGTTCATGCGGGCCTCGATGCTCGACAACCTCAACCAGGATTATGTGCGCACGGCGCGCGCCAAGGGCCTGAAGGAAAAGACCGTGGTGCTGGTGCATGTGCTCAGGAACTCGATGATCCCGGTTGTGACCGTGATTGCCTTGGGTGTGCCGCAGGTCTTTGGCGGCGCGATCATCACCGAGCAGGTCTTTAAGGTAAACGGCCTTGGCCAGATGCTGATCACTGCCATCCAAGGCAACGACCTGCCGATGGTGCAAACCCTGACCTTCATCTTTGCCATCCTGATCGTTCTGTTCAATCTGATCGCCGATATTCTGTATGGCGTGCTCGACCCGAGGATCCGCTATGACTGATACCACGCCAGAGCCCGTCCATTCGTCCAACCAAACAGGCGAAGTCAGCCGCAGTTACTGGGCCGATGTCTGGCGTCAGTTCCGCAGCCATAAAGGCGCTATGGCCGGGGCCATCGTGTTCTTCGGCATCGTTCTGGCGACGCTGCTGGGCCCGTATATCTACAACGTCGATCCGACCTTCATCGACATCCGTTCGCGCAACCAAGGCCCAAGCTGGGCCTTCCCGTTTGGCACCGACCAACTAGGCCGCGATATCCTTGCGCGCATGATGGCAGGCGGACAGGTATCCATGGCCGTGGGCATCACCGCGATGCTGATCTCGTTGATCCTTGGCACCTTCGTCGGCGTCATGGCGGGGTATTTCAAAATCCTCGACGGGCCGCTCATGCGCCTGACCGACCTGTTTTTGGCACTGCCTTTGCTGCCGTTGTTGCTGGTCATCATCCTGCTGTTCCGCGATCCCTTGAATGCGGCCTTCGGGCCGGAGGGGGGGATATTTATCCTCATGGTCTCGGCCATTGGCATCACCAGCTGGATGCAGGCCGCCCGGATCGTGCGCGGCGATGTGTTGGCGCTGAAAGAGCGTGAGTTTGTGCTGGCCGCCCGGTCCATCGGCACCTCGCGCACGATGATGATTGTGCGCCATGTGCTGCCCAACGTGCTGTCGCCCATCATGGTGTCGGCAACCTTGGGGGTGGCCAACGCCATCATCACCGAAAGCGCTTTGTCCTTCCTCGGCCTCGGCTTCCCGCCGGACTTCCCGACATGGGGGCGGCTGCTGTTTGACGGGGTGGACTACCTGCAACAATACCCCGAGCGCGTAATCTTCCCCGGCGTTGCAATCAGCCTCGTGGTCCTGAGCGTCAACTACATGGGCGACGGCCTACGCGATGCACTCGATCCCCGCATTCGCGGGCGCTAGACAGCGAAGCTTCGAACAAACAAGAGGGGCGGCGCATCCAAATGCCCGCCCCTCTTTGCTTTCTCAAATATCCAAATTCCGCGCGTTACGCGTCCTCGACAGACCTGCGGATCAAGCGCACCACCACAAACACCGCAAAAATCACCGGGATCGTCAGCGCGAACATCAGCATGTTCTTGGTGATGCCCAAGGGCTCGGCCACCGGATAGGCCAGATAGCCCATGAGGTTGACCGCATAATAGCTGATCGCCGCGACGGAAAAGCCCTCGACCGTCTTTTGCAACTTCAACTGCGCGTCCGCGCGTTGGTCCATGCTCTCCAGCAGCTTCTGGTTCTGCGCGCTGCGTTCCACGTCGACCCGCGTGCGCAGCAAGTCCCCTGCCCGCGTGGCGCGGCCTGCAAGCTGGCTCAGCCGCCGCTCGGTCGCCTTAACGGTGCGCATCGCCGGATCGAAGCGGCGCATCATGAACTCGGCCATGGTTTGGCGGCCCTCGAAACGCTCTTCGCGCAAGACCTCAATCCGCTGGTTCACGAGCGCCTCATAGGCCCCGGTCGCGCCAAATCTGAAAGCCGTCTGCGCGATGTGCTTTTCCAACTCAGACGCGATGGCCAACAGCGCCTGCAAGGTCGTCTCGGATGCCGCGTCCAACGTCATGCTCGACACCAGCGTCGACAATTCCTCGTCCAGCGCCCCCATCGGTCCAGACAATTCGCGCACCCGCGCGAGCCCCAGCATGGAGATGCTTTTGTAGGTCTCAATCTCGGCAAGGCGCTGCAACACCCGCCCAATCCGGCGCGCGCCTGTGTCAGGGCGCACGAACATCGCAAAGCGCATATGACCCGCCGGATCGATGCGGAAATCACCCGCGACAATGGCGGTGTCATCCAGCACCGACGACACCGCAAGGCTTTCGGGCACAAACCAGTCATCCAGCTTCGCGCCGATGCCTTTGTTGTCTTTCTGCTCCTCCAGCCGGATCAGGGCCGAGGTCAGCCGCACACCGGGTGCGTCGGCCAGCCAATCGGCGGGAAACACATCAAAATCATCTGGATCAAACGCCTTCTCGCCGAGGCCCTCGATAAAGACCGTGTAGGTCACAAACTCAGTATGGCTTTCCCATTTCAGCTGGTGCTTGCCGATCTGGCCGAAGAAATGCGTGGCCCCCGGCGAGGGATGGGCGGTGCCGTAGCGGTCCAGCAGCGCCAGCAAATGCGCGCGGTCGGCGTCGCGGTCGCGGCCCACGGCATTGCGCGCCTCTTTGACGGCAAGAAACACCGCGCGGCACGGGGCCTCCAGCGCCGGAAACGGGCGCGCGTGCAGCTCGTTGGCAAGCTTGTAGCGCAGCGGATGATCTTCAAACTGGGACATGGGCGATACCTTTGATTGCCCTAAAGTTAGGCCTGACCCGTGGCTGAGTAAACAAATAATCCCGCAATTCCAGCAGGTTATAGGTGTGCAACGGTATACCGTGACACCCGCCTGAAACGCAGACCAGCGCCCATGTCGCAAATGGGATTGCCCAAGCCCCTGATAACACTCAGATTGCCGGGAAATAGTGGAGGATAACCGATGGAAGTTGGCTTTGTGGGCCTTGGAAATGTGGGCGGTAAACTGGCGGGCAGCCTTTTGCGCAACGGCCATAGTGTGACCGTGCGCGATCTGGATGCGGGTTTATGCGCCAGTTTTCAGACGATGGGCGCGAAGGTTGCGGCCTCCCCCGCCGATCTGGCGCGGACCTGCGAACTGGTCATCACCTGCCTGCCCTCGCCTGCTGCGTGCTCAGCCGTGATGGAGGGCGAGGACGGCATCCTCGAAGGTCTGACCCCCGGCACGATTTGGGCGGAGATGAGCACGACCGAAGCCTCCGAGGTGGCCCGCATGGCAAAGCTGGTCGAGGCTAAGGGCGGCCACGCCATCGAATGCCCGGTCTCGGGCGGGTGCCACCGGGCGGCGACGGGTAATATCTCGATCTTCGCGGGCTGTGATCGTGAGACATTCGAAAAAATGCTGCCCGTGCTGACAACACTCGGCAGGCGCGTCCTGCATACCGGGCCGATTGGGACCGCGAGCACCTTGAAGGTGATGACGAACTACCTCGCAACCGTGAACCTGATTTCCGTGGCCGAGGCCCTGACCACAATGAAAGCCGCCGGGATCGATCTGGCGACGACCTATCAGGCAATGGTGATCTCGTCAGGCACTTCTTTTGTGGCCGAGACGGAGGGCCAAGTGATCCTAAACGGGTCGCGCGATATCAGCTTCACGATGGATCTGGTGAACAAAGACATCGGCCTGTTCCAGTCGATAGCCGAGGCCCATGGTGTGCCCTTGGAGATGTCGCCGCTGATCAACCAAATCTTCCAGGACGGCGAGGCGCGCTACGGTGGGCGGGAGTTGTCGCCCAACATTATCAAGCGGCTGGAGGAGGCGACGGGCCTCGACATTACCGCGCCGGGGTTCCCGGCCGAGTTGTTCGATGACGAGCCGGAGGAGCCGGGCTATGAGGTTGTGGTGCAGCGGTGAGGGGGCGTGCCAAGCGCTCGCGTTAAGGTCTCGTTAGCGTTTCGGCCCCTCCAAGCCTTCAAAACACGAACGCGAACCACCCCCGGATCACCCACAACTCAAGCCCCAGAACAGCCGCCCAGAGCGCGCGCTGCACCCAGCTTGTGTAGCGCCGCCAGATCACCACCAGCAGTGCCGCGCAGATCACGCCCTCTAGCGGGGCGATCAAGCTGGCCCCCTGCCGTCTGTCCCAATAGCTGAACGGCGACTCGAATACCCACGAGGTCAGCGGCCAGAAATGCGGCCGCCCGTCATCATGGTGCAGCGGAAAGTCGAGCGCGATATGCAACAACGCGGCCCCCGCAAACGCGATCCCGATGGCTGACCTGTGCCAGATCGCCAGCCCCAACAGCGCGCCCCACACGAAGACCGAGTTATCGACCGCGAACACCGTCTGCCACGCGTCCGAGAAATACAGCTCGTCAAACACCACATTCGGCGGGATTTGCAGGATCACCAGCGACACGCCCGCCATTAAATATAGCGACAAATCCGGGGCCAGCGCGCCCAGCACCGCCGCCAAGGTCGTGCGGCGCAGCATCGGATCGCCAAAGGCTGCCACGCCAAAGATCAGGTGGGCAGGCGTATTCATGGGCGGGCTCCTGTTTTCATCACCCTGCACGGCCCCTCACGCGGGTGCAAAGGAATTCAACTTGCGCAAAAATCGGACATGTCATTGCCGCGTTTCCGCGCTAAGTGCTTGAGTTGGAATAACAAGCGCCACCTGACCTACTGCGTAACGAGTGATCCCCAATGCCAAACACTCCCCCAACCCAGACGCCTGACGCCGCGCCCTCAAGCCTTCTCGGCGTGTTGATCGGCGGCCCAGTCATCGGTGTGACCAGCATCGTGCTGGCCGTGTCCTTCATCGCCATCGTCTATACCGGACCGCTCGCGCCCTATCTCGACATCGCAATTGCGCACACGCTTTTGGGCGCGATTGCGATGTATCTGATCGGCGCGGCGCTGTTTTCGTTCAAGGGCGCGATGTCACCGCCTCAAGACGTCACCGCGATCTTGCTGGCCGCTGGCGTGTCCGCGCTTTACGGCACCCAAGCCGCTGCCAACCCGGACCAGTTCGCCGCCACCATCGCCGTGCTGGTCCCGCTTGCGGCCCTTGGCGCGGGGGTTGCGGCCCTTGCCCTTGGCTACCTGCGCCTTGGGTCGGTCGTGCGCTACGTGCCGTTTCAGGTCATCGCGGGCTTTCTTGCGGCCACGGGATATTTGCTGGTTTTGGGCGGTATTTCCATGACCGTGGGCGAGAATATCGACCTGAGCACGCTCTACAAGCTGGCGGCCCCTGACCAACTGCCGCTTTGGGCGCCTTGGGCCGCTCTTGGCATGGGCCTTGCGGTGGTGACCCGCAATGTGACCCATGATTTGCTGGTGCCGGGCGCGCTGATCGCACTCTTCGTTGGGTTCTATGTGGCGCTTCCAGTTCTCGGGATCTCGTTGCAGCAGGCCATGGATACGGGCCTGCTACTCGGACCGTTCGAGGCGGGCAGCTTTCTCCAAAAGCTCGACCCCACCATCGTCCAGCGCGCCGATTGGGGCCTGATTGCCGCCCAAATCCCACTGGTCTTTGCCGTCATGGCGCTGACCGTTCTGGGCACCGTCCTGAACATCACCGGGCTTGAGAAGATCATCGAGCGTGATCTGGACACCGACAGCGACCTGCGCGCCACGGGCTGGGCCAATCTGGGCGCTGGTCTGCTGGGCGGAATGCCCGGATTTCAGTCACTGGTCGAGCCGATGCTGGCCAAGCAGTTGCGCCTTGGCTGGCGCTGGCCGTCGCTGTTCGGGGCCGCATTTTGCGCCGCTGCATTGGTCTTTGGGGCCACCGCCGTCAGCTGGTTGCCCATTGGGGTGTTCGCCGCCGTCGTCGTTTTTCTGGGCTTTGATCTGCTCCTGACATGGCTGAAAGACACTTGGGGCAAGATCTCGCGCGTCGATTATGCGGTGATCCTTGGCATCGTTCTGGTCGCCGCAACCGCCGGGTTTCTGTGGTCGCTGCTGGTGGGCTTGATCGCCGCCGTCGCACTTTTCCTGATCACCTACGCGCAGATCGACATCGTGCGCGCGCGCAGCACGCTGGCCGTGCACCGCAGCCGGGTGGAGCGTCCGGTCGCCGACCTCGCCCATCTGGCCGAGTGCGGCGCGCCCTATATCGTGCTGCAACTGGACGGTTTTTTGTTCTTTGGCACCGCCCATGCTTTGCGCGAAAAGGTCAAGGCCGAGTTCGCCGCCACCCCGCGCCCCAAAGCCGTGGTGATCGATTTCAGCCAAGCCCAGGGCACCGACATATCGGCGCTGCAAACCCTCGCCCGGATTGCCACCGACGCGCAGATCGCGGGCGTGACCCTGACGCTGTCGAATATGGATGCCGCTCGGGTCGACCAAGTGCGCCATGCCTGCGACGCAGGCGTAATTCCGCTATTCCGCCCCAGCCTTGATGCCGCCTTGCAGGAGATTGAAGAACAAATCCTCAGCGGCGGCACACAACAGGGCCCGGATGATGAGCCAAATCCGCTGATCGTCGAGCTGGACAAACTGGTCGCCACCTCAGACGCGATTTCCCATATCTCAGTCGCGCCCGGTGCTGTGATCATCCGCACCGGATCGAATGACCGCGATCTGTTTTTGCTGCGCTCAGGGTCCGCGCGTGCCGAGATCACCTTGCCAGATGGCAGCCCCTTGCGCGTGGCGCTGTTCCAACCCGGCGCGATGATCGGCGAGATGGCGCATTACGCAGGTGTCAGCCGCACCGCTGACATCGTGGCAGAAACGCAGTCCGAGTTGCTGCGCATCGACGTGACCAAGCTGGGGCGCACCCATCCGAACCTCGCCAGCCGGTTGCACAGCTACACCGCCAAAGTGCTCGCACGCCGGGTGATCAGCATGACGGCACTGATCAGGAACGCGGGGCTTTAACGCAGCCCACCCCCGCCTCAGGGTTCCAAAAATACTCAAAGAAAAAGGGCGCCCCGCAGGACGCCCCTCTCAAATCTCACGCACCGAAAGATCAGTCGATCTTCGGCAACAACTCGTCCAGCGACTTCTTCGCGTCCCCGTAGAACATCCGCGTGTTCTCTTTATAAAACAACGGGTTCTCGATCCCCGAATAGCCGGTGCCCTGACCGCGCTTGGACACGAACACCTGCTTGGCTTTCCAGCATTCCAGAACCGGCATCCCCGCGATGGGGCTGTTTGGGTCGTCCTGGGCCGCAGGGTTCACGATGTCATTGGACCCGATCACGATGGCGACGTCCGTGGTTGGGAAGTCCTCGTTGATCTCGTCCATTTCCATGACGATGTCGTAGGGCACCCTCGCCTCGGCCAGCAGCACGTTCATGTGGCCCGGCAAACGACCCGCAACGGGGTGGATCGCAAAGCGCACGGTCTTGCCTTGGGCGCGCAGCTTGCGCACCAACTCAGACACAGATTGCTGCGCTTGGGCCACCGCCATCCCGTAGCCGGGGATGATGATGATGCTATCGGCCTCGTTCAACGCTGTGGCAACGCCGTCCGCATCAATCGCGACCTGCTCGCCCTCGACCGCCATCTGGTCGCCCTTGGCCGCGCCGCCAAAGCCGCCCAAAATCACGCTCACGAACGATCGGTTCATCGCTTTACACATGATATACGACAGGATCGCACCGCTTGATCCGACCAGCGCACCCACCACGATCAACAGATCGTTGCCAAGCGAGAAGCCAATCGCCGCCGCCGCCCAACCCGAATACGAGTTCAACATCGACACAACCACCGGCATATCCGCCCCGCCGATCCCTTGGATCAGGTGGTAGCCGATAAACAGCGCCAGAAGCGTCAGCAGCACAAGCGTCCAGCTGCCCGATCCGCCCAGATACATCGCTGCCAAGATCAGCGATCCACCAGCGGCTGCGGCGTTCAGCATGTGACCGCCGGGCAGTTGGTTGGCGCCACTGTCCACCTTGCCCGCCAGCTTGCCGTAAGCAATCACCGAGCCTGTGAAGGTGACCGCACCGATCCAGATGCCAAGGACCAACTCGACCCGCAGAATGCCAATCTCGACACCGGTCTTCTTGGCGATCAACTGGCCGAAGGACGACAGCCCCTCATAGACCTCTTTGGACAAGGCCGCGCCATCAGCGCCGAGCGTCATATCGCTCGCCGCATAAAGCGCCGCGATATCGTTGATCATCAGGTCGGCATTAAAGCCCACAAACACCGCCGCCAAACCGACGAGGGAGTGCATGATCGCCACCAACTCGGGCATCTGCGTCATCTGCACCTTGGTCGCCAGTTGGTAGCCAACGGCTGCACCCAAAGCGATCAAGATGACCGACACGCCCCAAAGGCCCTGACCGGGGCCGATGATCGTGGCAAACACCGCAATCGCCATACCGACAATGCCGTACCACACCGCGCGCTTGGCGCTTTCTTGACCGCTCAGACCACCCAATGACAGGATGAACAGAACCGCCGCAACAGCATAAGCTGCAATCGTAAATCCGAATTCCATAACCCGCTGCTCCTTAAGATTTCTGGAACATGGCGAGCATGCGCCGTGTCACGAGGAAGCCGCCGAAGATGTTGATCGAGGCCATGAAAATTCCCGCCGCCGATAGCAGCGTGATCAGGAACGAGCTTGATCCGATCTGAATAAGCGCCCCCAGAATGATGATCGACGAGATCGCGTTCGTGACCGCCATAAGCGGTGTGTGCAGCGAATGCGCGACGTTCCAGATCACCTGGAAGCCGATGAACACCGACAGGATGAAGACGATGAAGTGCTGCATGAAGCTGGCAGGCGCGATAAGCCCCACGGCCAGCAACAAGGCGGCCCCAACAGCCAGCAAGGTCACCTGGTTCTTGGTCTGCGCTTTAAAGGCCGCGGCCTCATTCGCCTTAACCTCCTCGGGCGTCAGCTGCTTGATCTTCTCTTTCTTCTGCACCGCGATGGCTGCCACTTTCGGGGGTGGCGGCGGGAAGGTGATGTCGCCCTCAAAGGTAACAGTCGCCCCCCGGATCACGTCGTCTTCCATGTTGTGATTGACCTGACCGTCCTTCTCGGGCGTCAGGTCAGTCATCATGTGTCTGATATTGTTGGAATAAAGCGTGGAGGCTTGCGCCGCCATCCGGCTCGGGAAGTCGGTATAGCCGATGATGGTGACGCCGTTGTCGCTGACGACCTTCTCGTCCATCACCGTCAATTCGCAGTTACCACCTTTCTCGGCGGCCAGATCCACGATGACGGAGCCGGGCTTCATCATCTCGACCATATCCTTGGTCCAAAGGATCGGGGCGGCGCGGTTCGGGATCAGTGCTGTGGTGATAACGATGTCGATATCCGGTGCGATCTCGCGGAACTTCTCAAGCTGCTTGGCTTGGAATTCCGGCGAGGACGGTGGTGCATAGCCGCCAGTTTCCGCGCCATCAGGCAATTCGCTATCGTCGAACTCAAGGAAGACGAACTCAGCGCCCATCGACTCGATCTGCTCGGCCACTTCCGGGCGCACATCGAAGGCATAGGTGATCGCACCCAGCGAGGTCGCGGTGCCGATGGCGGCAAGGCCAGCCACACCTGCGCCCACGACGAGCACCTTGGCAGGCGGAACTTTACCCGCAGCAGTCACCTGCCCAGTGAAGAAGCGACCAAAGTTGTTGCCCGCCTCGATCACCGCGCGGTAGCCCGCGATATTGGCCATCGATGACAGCGCGTCCATCTTCTGGGCGCGTGAAATACGCGGCACCATATCCATGGCGATGACGTTGGCGCCCTTGGATTTGGTCAGCTCCATCAACTCGGCATTCGCACCGGGATAGAAGAACGAAATCAGGGTCTTACCTTTGGTCAAACGCTTAGCTTCCGTGTCCGACGGGGGACGGACCTTGACGATCACATCGCAGGCCTTCCACAGCGGTGCCGGGGTCTTATGGACCTGCACACCCACCGCCACATACGCCGCATCCGAGAACCCTGCGAGCGCACCCGCACCCGCCTCGATTGCACATTCATACCCAAGCTTTTGCAAAGCAACGGCACTATCTGGGGTCATTGCGACCCGCGCCTCGCCTTCAAACACTTCCTTAGGAGCGCCAATTTTCAACGTCTCGTCCCCTTCATTAATCCCTGCCCTCAGACGATCCGACATATCGGGCCTGCAGAGCATTAAACGGCCAGCGACCGCCCTTGCGACATATTCTTGCGTCACCTATCGGCTTTTGCCCAAAACTGGAAGACCGCGCTAGAGCCAGCGCCGCGTGCGTGACGCCCAATCCTCATAGTTAGCGCTAAAAGTTGCCTTCAAGCGCGCCTCTTCCGGCTCGATGAAGCGTTTGGTCAGCACCCATCCGAGGGCTGGCAGCAGAATCAGTCCCAACCACGACCCCCAGATCAGCGACAGCCCGGCAAGCAGCATCATATCGGCGAAATAGATCGGGTTGCGCGAGTGGGCAAACACGCCGTGCGTGATCAGTTGTGCGGGCATTTGGTGCGGCACGACCGTAGTGCGGGCTTGGCGAAAGGCGCGAAAGGCCAGCACCATGAAGACGACGCCGACGACGACAAAGCTCCAGCCCGAGACTTCAAGCGGGGGCAATCCCGGCAAAACTTGCACCTGCCCCCATGCGAGGATCAGGCAGCCAAGCAGCCAGTTTGGCGGCATATCGAGCATTTGTTTAAAACTGAGGTTCATAGAGTATGGATGCCACCGCTTGCGCGCCCCGTCCAGCCCATGGCAAAGCGCGCGCCATGACCTACACGATCCGCAAATTCCACCATGATGATCTGGACGCTGTCTACGCGATCTATGTGGCCGCGGTGCGCGAAGGCGCGGCGCGGTTCTACAGCGAGGCCGAGCGCGCGGCATGGGCCCCCAACGACGCGCCCTATCCGGGGTGGCGCGACCGTTTGGGTGATGCGGTGACTTATGTGGCCGAGGACGAAGACATCCTGCTCGGCTTCATTGCTATAACCCATGCGGGTCACCTCGATTTCGCATACGTTGCCCCCGCACAAATGGGGCGCGGGGTGGCGCAATCCCTCTACGACGCCATCATGGCCGACCCCGATCTGGCACGGGTCAAAGCGTTCGACGTCCAAGCCAGCCACTACTCCCGCCGATTTCTGCTCAAACAAGGGTGGCAAGACGCGCCCGCCGAGACCGTCGAGCGGTTCGGGCAGCAGCTGACCGTGTTTCGGATGCGGTATGCGCGCGCTTGATAATAAGGTATAATTACTATACCTAAACATACATCATTTTCGAATTCGACCCTGGCAAAAGCAGTTCCAACGCAGCCAAGCATGGCATCGATTTCATAAAAGCGCAGGCGCTGTGGGCTGACCAAAATTTACTAGAAGCCCCGGCCCGCATAACCGGCGAGGCCCGGTGGATCGCAATTGGCCGGATCGGCGACACCGTTTGGGCCGCCATATTCACCAAGCGCGACCGAGCCACGCGCATTATATCCGTGCGGCGGGCACGCCGAGAAGAAAGGCAGTTCTATGAAAACAGGTGAATTCGATGCCGCGTTCGATGACGGCGAAGATGTCAGCGCGCAGATCGACTGGTCCAAGGCCAGCCGCCCCAACATCACACCGCGCCGCGTTAACGTGGATTTCCCCGAATGGATGATTGAGGGGATGGACCAAGAAGCCAAGCGCCTTGGTGTGACCCGTCAATCGTTGATCAAGGTGTGGATCGCAGATCGGCTCGGCGCGGCCTAGGCTTCAGCGTTCCCCAAATACTCACAGCACCCGCCCATAATCACTCGCCAACAGATGCGAGGGCGCGACGTCTTCCTCAATATCGGCAAACCGCCCAATCGGATCGCGGAACCAGTTGTCTGTCGCATCGTCGTTCACCGTAGACACCTCGCCGATCAGCACATCGCCCCCCTCACCCCAGAACGCATGCCAATCGCCGGGCATGAGCGTCACGCTTTCACCCGGAGCCAGCATTAGCACATCGCCGGGCGCGAAATCGCGGCGGATACCGTCGCAATAGACCGTGCCGCCTGCATTTGCATCGAACGCGCCGTCCTCGGCGGCCCCGTAAAGCTCAATCGCCAGCATCGCGCCGCCCCGGTTGATGATGTCCTCGGCCTTCAGCCAATGGCGGTGCATCGGGCTGATCTGGTTCTCGCGCGAGATCATGATCTTCTCGGCGTAGCACATACCGCCACCGCGCTTCAGATCAGCCTGCCGCCCATTGCGCACCGTAAACAAGAACAGCCCCAGATCGTCGAATTTGCCCTGCCCGTAATCGGTAATGTCCCAGCCGAGCATCGCATCCACGACATTGTCGATCTCGGCACGGCGCGCCTTCATCTCATCGGGTGTCCAATAGGCAAACGGCGGCAGGATAAAGCCGAACGAGCGGATGAACTTATCCGCCTCGGCCATAATCTCGTTGATCTCGGAGCGTTTCATAGCGGGCCTCATAACCTGTGCACCGACATGTAATACGCAGTCAGCCGCGCAGGCTCAAGCGGTCTGCAACACCGGTTTGGACCTTGCATTGGCCCAGTTCCGGCACGCCTCGCCAAACGCCTCAAACAGCGCTTTGGACACCGGATCGCGCGCCGCATTCCATTCGGGGTGCCACTGCACCGACAGCGTAAAGCCCAGCGCGCCTTCGATATAGATCGCCTCGGGCGTGCCATCGGGCGCGTGGCCGTCAATCGAGACGCGCGGCCCCGCCACATCAATCCCCTGCCCGTGCAGCGTGTTGGTCATAACTTGCGTCGCGCCGAACACTTGGGCAAACGGCCCGCCCTCGCGCAGGGTCACGATATGGCGCAGCGCGAATTTCTCCTCCAGCGTCCCGTCGGGGGGCATGCGGTGATTGTCGCGCCCCGGCAGATCGCGGATCTCGGGGTGCAGGGACGCGCCGAAGGCAACCGCAACCTCCTGAAATCCGCGACAAATGCCGAAAATCGGCTGGCCGCGCGCGACGCATTTGCGGATCAGATCAAGCGCCACGCGGTCCCGGTCACGGTCAAACGCGCCGTGCGCGTCCGTTGGCGTGTGGCCATATTCCTCAGGATGCACATTCGGGCGGCCGCCGGTAAAGATGAAACCGTCGCAGGCCTCCGTCAGGCGGTCCATGCACAAAACATTGGGATCAGTGGGCACCATAAGGGGCAGCCCGCCGCAGACCTCAGACACAGCTTGGACCGTCATGCCGCCCGCCCCGTAGACCTGATAGGTCTCGTTAATCATGTGGCTGTTGCCGATAATGCCGATCACGGGCCGGGTCATGGGCGTCCTTGCAGATGTGGGTGCCGTATTCATACGCCGAAGCGAGGGCTTGGGAAAGCCGCACGCTCGCACATCCAGATCACCGCCTGCGCATCTGCCTATTTTTTAGGCACAAGACTGGGATTACGCGACGCCCGTCAGCCCAGCCGCCGCAAGACCGGCAAGCCCAGCCTCGGCGTCATTGTCCGACGTATCTCCCGTCACGCCAATCGCCCCGATCACCGCGCCCTCTGCGTCATGCACCAAAATACCACCCGGAACCGGGATCACTTTGCCGCCATATGCGCCGTTCAAGGCCGCCATAAAATAGGTCTGCGCTTCGGCCCGCGCCATCTGCGCACGCCCGCCCATCCCCAGCATCACCGCGCCGTAAGCCTTGCCGCGCGCGATCTCGAACCGCCCCGGCGCGGCCCCGTCTTGGCGCACAAACGCCAGCGGATGCCCGCCCGCGTCCAGCACCACGACCGATAGGGGCTTAAGCCCCATCTCGGCACCCTTTTCCAAGGTTGCATCTATGATCATGCGCGATTGCGCGAAACTGATACCGTTCATTCTGTCGCCTCCAGCTGCACAGCGTTTTTCACCTGCGCACGATACGCATGAAGCAGCGGCTCGGTATAGCCCGAAGGTTGCCGCCGCCCCTCAATCACAAGCGCCTGCGCTGCCAAGAAGGCAAGGCCATCAAAGCCCGGTGCCATCGGTTGGTAGGCCGGATCACCCGCGTTCTGCGCATCCACTTTTGCGGCCATTTTGCGCAGCGAGGCTTCAACCTGCGCCTCGTTTATCACGCCGTGATGCAGCCAGTTGGCCAGCGCTTGGCTGGAGATCCGGCAGGTCGCGCGGTCCTCCATCAAGGCCACATCATGGATGTCGGGCACCTTCGAGCACCCAACCCCCTGATCGACCCAGCGCACCACATAGCCGAGGATACCTTGGGCAGAGTTATCAATCTCGGCCTCGATTTGGGCATCTGACAGGTTGCGCCCGTCCATCACCGGAATGGTCAACAGATCGCCTAGCGTGCCGCGCGGGCCAGCCGCAGCCAGTTCCGCCTGCCGCGCTTTCACGTTCACCTTGTGGTAATGCGTGGCGTGCAAAGTGGCCGCTGTTGGCGAGGGCACCCATGCGCAATTGGCCCCCGACATTGGATGGCCGATTTTGGCCTCCAGCATCTGGGCCATATCATCGGGCATCGCCCACATGCCTTTGCCGATCTGGGCGCGCCCGCGCAGCCCGCAGGCCAGACCGATATCGACGTTGCGATCCTCATAGGCCTCAATCCACGGTTGGCCTTTCATATCGCCCTTTGGCAACATCGGGCCCGCTTCCATGGAGGTGTGTATCTCGTCGCCTGTGCGGTCGAGGAACCCGGTATTGATGAACGCGACGCGGTGTTTGGCGGCGCGGATGCACTCGGCAAGGTTCGCGCTCGTGCGTCGTTCCTCATCCATGATGCCCAGCTTGACGGTGTATTGCGGCAGGCCAAGTGCGTGCTCAACGGCCGTGAACAGATCGTTGGACAAGGCCACTTCGCCCGGCCCGTGCATCTTCGGCTTGACCACATAGACGCTGCCCGCGCTTGAGTTCGCCCGCCGTGTCAGGTCGTGCATCGCGGCCAGCACTGTGACCATCCCGTCCAAAATGCCTTCGCTGATCTCGGCACCGTTGGCATCCAGCACCGCAGGCGTCGTCATGAGGTGGCCAACATTGCGCACCAGCATTAACGCGCGGGCTTTGGTGGTGATCGTGGTGCCGTCCGGCGCGGTGTAGCTGAGGTCGGGGTTCAGGCGACGGATGATGGTCTTATCACCCTTTTGGACCGCCTCTTCCAGATCGCCCTTCATCAGGCCCAGCCAATTGCCGTAAGCCACGACTTTATCCTCGGCATCGACCGCCGCGACGCTGTCCTCGCAATCCATGATCGCCGAGAGCGCGGATTCCAAACGCACATCCGCGATCCCCGCAGGATCGGTGCGCCCAATCTGATTTTCCGCATCAACAACAACTTCGATCTTCAGGTCATTGTTTTCAAACAGCAATCGTAGCACATTACCGTCGCGCGCATGGCCTTTGAACTGCGCCGGATCCTTCAGGGCAACACCAGCCCCTCCGGACGCCATAGTCAAATCGTTGCCCGCGAGCCCGAGTTTGCTGACGCTGGCCCATGTGCCATGATCAAGCGGCAGCGCCTCGTCCAGAAACGCCTTTGCGCGCGCCACAACCCGCGCGCCGCGCGTCGCGTCAAATCCTTTGCCTTCGGGTAGATCGCCAAGCGCGTCGGTCCCGTAGAGCGCATCATAAAAGCTGCCCCACCGTGCATTCGCCGCGTTCAGCGCGAACCGGGCGTTCATCACCGGCACCACAAGCTGCGGGCCAGCGATCTGGGCAATCTCAGGATCGACATTTTGCGTCTCGATCGCAAAGGCCGGACCTTCGGGGACCAGATAGCCGATCTCGTGCAAGAACGCCTCATAGGCGGCCCCATCATGGGGCTGGCCGCGCCGCGCGATGTGCCACGCATCAATGTCGGCCTGCATCCGCGTGCGCTCGGCCAGGGCAGCGTTCACGCGCGGCTGTATGTCAGCCACCACGGTCGCAAGCCCGTCCCAAAACATCTGCGCGTCAACGCCCGTGCCCGGCAAGGCTTGGCCTTCGATGAAGCGCGCCAATTCAGGCGCGACTTGCAACCCTGCTTTGTTGATCCGGTCGGTCATTCGCACATCTCCGCTTTGGTATACTGTCGTATGCTTTTGCTGTTGGCAGCCGATGTATGGCGGAAGTTTCCTATAGGCAACACTGTTGGGATCGGCTTTTTGTCGCGTCTAAGCGCTTAGGCTTAAGCCGCAGCCGCCCAAGTTTGCATCCGCGCGCGCCTGTCGCGCCGCAAGGGGGGCAACAATGCTGCTTCTGAACCCGTCAAACACGGCAGCGCGGGCATCTCTGCCGCTGCGTTTGGGCCAAAGCGTGCGGGGTATCGCGCCGCCAGATCAAGCTGCGCGGGCAATCCAAACCCAGCGGCTGCAAGCGGGCCTGCCAACAGCGTTTCCACCTCGGCCCCTTCGGCGCGGATGATCTGGTGGCCGTCGAGCAGCAGATGCCAATAGCGGACCTCGGCGTAAGGCACCGCCCGCACCGTTTCCCCGTTCACCAGATGTTTGGCCGCCACCAGCACCTCGGGCGCATCAAACAGCACCTGCAAACAGGCACCGCTCCGCACAACGCGGTGTTGGGGCGACAGGCGCAACACACGCTCGTTGCCCAGAACGCCGCGCGCGAACTCTATCGGCGCGAAGCTGGCATGGCCGATCACCCGGCGCGACCCGGTCCAGCGGATCGGCACCGCTTTGCCGCCGCGTGTCAGCACCAGATCGCCCTCGCGCAAGCATTCAACCGCGCGCGGCCCCTCTGGCGTGTCGATGCGCGTGCCCGACACGAAACAGGCGACGTAATCGCGGTAGCAATTGCCTTGCTTCCAAGACGAGCGGTTCTGATCAAACGAATACCGCTCGCCGGGTTTCAGGTCTTCGGAGGACACAACCCCCTGAACCGCGCCCTGCTGGCTGCCATCGCCGCCAAAATGCAGCGCGGTCACTTTATGCCCTGTTCCCGCGTTGATCAGATCATAGGCCGCATGAACCGGCGTCCCGGCAGGATAGTCCACGCCCGCGATGGTCACATCCGAAGCCAAGACCTGCGCGCCGTCAATCTCGTTCAGGATGCCTTCATTATCCTTGATTTCGATCCGCACGGGCTGCCCGTCATCTTCCAGCTTTAGCCGGATCGCGCCGCGCCCTTCGGCACGCGTTCCGACCTCGTCAGGCAAACCGCGCCGAAACGCATCATCGGGATAGAACAGTAAAAAAGCCATTGCACGGACCCTAGGCCCACAAGGTTTTACATCGGGTTAAGAGGCCTCAGCCCTTTTGGCGCCGACATTTGTCCGAGCAATACTTCACCTCGTCCCACACCTTCGCCCATTTCTTGCGCCACGCGAAAGCCAGCCCGCAGGTGGCACAGGTCTTGCTGGGCAAATCACCCTTCTTGCGCATCTTGGCCATTACAAATCGAAACTCATCTGGCCGGGGTCAGGTTTCGCTTTCTTCGCCGCGCGCACCCGGTCATTCACAAACCGACCCATCCCGTCCTTCCGACTGGCATGTTTGGTCACGACCGCAGCGGCCTCCCGCCGAAACCCCGCATCCGCCCGCACCCCCCAAACCGCATCGCGCGCCGCACGCCCCGCCGTCACCAAATCGACCAGCGGCATCGGATAGGCCCGCCCCAGCACACGCCCCGCCCCGTCCCATTTCCACGGCTCGTGCAGCGCATGATCCGGCACCTCGGCCAGCTCCGGCACCCAAGCGCGCGTGAACACCCCGTCTGGATCATGGGTCAGACCTTGCTTGACCGGGCTATACATCCGCACCGTATTGATGCCTGTGGTGCCCGATTGCATCTGCATCTGCGACCAATGAATCCCCGGCTCGTAATCCGTAAACAGCCGCGCCAACACAGGCCCGGTTTCGCGCCAATCAAGCCACAGATGATAGCTCGCAAACGACACCACCATCGCGCGCATCCGAAACGTCATCCAGCCTGTGCGGATCAAGGCGCGCATACAGGCATCGACAAACGGCACGCCGGTCTGACCGCTCGCCCACGCGTTCAGATGCCCCGACGGATCGCCGCGCGGGCGCATCCCCTCATAGGCGCGGTGCAGGCAGCGGTGCTCCAGCCCCGGCTCGTCCTCCAGCTTCTGGATAAAGTGGTCGCGCCACGCGAGCCGCGCCTCGAAGCTTTTCATCGGTTGCGCCCAGCCATACTCCCCTTCTGCCTTACGCGCGGCCCCGGCCTGCGCCGCCTCGCGCACCGACAAAGCACCGAGCGCCACATACGGAGAAATCCGCGAACACGCCTCGGGCGCCGTCAAAGGGGAAGACATCGCCTTGCGATAGTCCCGCCCCCGGTAGCTGAGGAACCCGCCAAGCGCCGAAAGCGCTGCCTTGCGTCCGCCGATCTGACGCCCTGGACAGGGGTCATCCCGCATCCCCAGATCGCGCGCACTCGACAACGCATCACTCACCGCCGAGACTCCGACCAGCCCGCGCGGCACATCCACTTGCGCGCGCCCGACAAACCCGTCGCGCTGGCGCGCCCAACCATCCCGGCCCCTCAGACGCCGCACCACCCCGCATTGCGGCAGCTCCTCCCACGCCACACCCTGCCCGCGCGCCCAAGCGCCAACCCGTTTGTCGCGCGCGAAGGTCCACCCATTCCCGGTCTCCTCATGGCTAATCACCCGCGAGACACCCTGCGAGACCCGCAACCCCTCCAGCACCTCAACCACATCCCCAACCCGCACGACCAACGACACGCCCAGCGCCGCCAAATCCTCCCGCAGCCCCAGCACACATTCGCGCGTAAAGTCCCATTGCCGCCCGCTGGTATCCTCCAGCCGCCAATAGTCAGGCTCCACTATATACAACGCCAGCACAGGCACCCCGATTTCACCCGCCCGCACCAGCGCCGGATGATCACTCACCCGCAAATCTCGCTTGAACCAAACGCATGTCACCATCCGCAGCGAATTAGCCCTTCAACTGCTCAGGTCGAGGGCGCTTATGCTCGCGCCCCGCGCATTCCTCGCGGCGGTAGAACGCCTGCAAACTCTTGTCCCGCTCGGCCCGAAACGTGCCCGCCTCGGTCCAGCCCGCCATGCGGTCCACGCGAAACATCCGAAAATCTTCGCGCAGCTCGCACCACGCCACCAGCGTCCAGACCTTGCCCCAGAACCACAACCCCAAGGGCCGGATCGCGCGCGCGGTCTCCGCCCCATTCTCGTCGCGATACGCCATCTCAATCCGCGTCCGCTGCTCGGCGGCCTGCTCAAGCGCATCAATCCGCGCGCGCAAGTCGCTCGATATATCCGACGACATCGCATGCACCGCGACCATGCCCGCGCGCGACTGCAACTCCTCCGGCAAAACCGCCTCGATCTTCACCAACGCCTCTTCGGCCGCCCACGCCGTGCTCGCCCCACCGAATGCGCGCGCGAGCCGAGCGCCCACCACCAGCGCTGCCACCTCGTCGCGCGTGAACATCAAGGGCGGCATCTCGTAGCCGGACGCCATGACATAACCGACGCCCGCTTCGCCCTCGATGGGCACGCCGCTACCTTGCAGGTCGGCAATATCGCGGTAGATCGTGCGGGGGCTGACTTCCAACCGTTCAGCCAAAACCCCCGCCGTCAAGAGCCGACCGCCGCGCAGATGTTGCACAATCTGAAACAGACGGTCGGCGCGGCGCATTAGAGCGTCCCCCGAGGCGTCAGTCGCAGGCGCATGCCGTTATCCGGGCGCATCGTTATCCGCACTGTCGGATAAGGCGGCGGCGCGCCCGGAATCGCTGCGACCTCAAACCCTTGCACCAACCTTGCCAGCAAAACCGTCGCCTCCATCAGCGCCAATTTCCAGCCAATGCACATTGTGGCCCCGCCGCCGAAAGGCAGATAGGCGAACCGGTGCCGCGCCTTGACCGCTTCGGGAAGAAAACGGTCGGGATCGAACCGATCTGGGTCTGGCCAATGGTCAGGATTGCGGTGCATGGCGATGGTGATCAGGTTCACAAAGTCCCCCTTGCGCAAGTGCCGCCCGGACATCTCGACAGGCCTTGTCGCTTGCCGCAACACCGAGACCACCGGGGGATAAAGGCGCATCGCCTCTTGGATCACGCGCGTGTGCAGATCTAGGTATGCCAGGTCATCGGCCTCAATCGCGTCGCCCAGCGCTTGGCCTTCGGCGCGCAACTGCTCTTGCAACTCGGGCCGCGCGGCAAGCAGCCAAAGGGTCCAGCTAAGCGCCACAGACGTGGTCTCATGGCCTGCCCCGACAAAGGTCATGACCGCATCGACAAGCTGCGCGTCGCTCAAGCCCTGCCCGGTCTCAGGGTCCGTGGCCGCCAACAGATGGTCCGTCATCGCCCCGCCACCGCCACCCTCGGCGCGCTTTTTGGCCAAGACCTGCGCGGATGTCTTGCGCAGCCTGCGGGCGGCGGCGTTGCTCGATCCACGGCCCGGACGCGGCACCCAAGCCGGAAGACCCAGCACGTCAAAAAGATGCGGCACGCCTCCGACGTTCAGGAAATGCGCGACATCGCGGGATATGGCGGCACGGTCTAGGGCGACATCGCCAAAGAGGCTCTCGATAATGACGTCGAGCGTCGCAGCCGTCAGCGGCTCAAGCACGGCGATCTCGCCGCCAGCGCCAAGATCTGCGGTCATGCGCCTTGCTGCCACGTCAAAGATCGGCACCAGTTTTTTCAGCTCGCTATGGCGAAAAACCGGGGCGGCAATGCTGCGTTGCAAGCGCCAGCTTTCTCCATCGGCAATGATCAGCCCGTCGCCCATCGCGCGCCCCAGCATCAGCCGCACCATAGGCGACCTGCGAAAGGCATCCCGCTGGTCGAGCAGAACAAGCGCCACGTCCTCAGGCCGGGGCGTATCGATGCTGCGCACAGGGCCAAGCTTGTAGTCCAGCGGTTCCCCTTCAAAAAGCGAGGCAGGCCAACCTGACAAGGGATCGCGCAGCACGGCGCGCAAGCCCGCAAAGCCCGTGGCCGAGGTCTGTCCCGGTGTGAATATCTTGGTGTCTAACATCAGTTTTGGGATCACTGGTTTGGATGAGGCAAGTCTCGCACGAATTCCGATATATGTGCACCAAAAGAGCGCGGCTTTTTGCCAATGCGTCGAGGGTCCGGCGGATGCAATCGACCCGCCGGACCGCTTCGTATTAGGAGGCTGCCGCAGGCTCAAACAGCCCAATCGAGTTGCCATCGGGGTCGATGATATAGGCAAACCGCCCGAACGGCATCGGGATCGGCGGGCTGATCACTTCGGCCCCGGCCACCCGCGCGCGCTCCATCGCGTCTTCCAGCGCGCCCGGCACGCCCAAATGCACGCTCGGCCCAGTGCCGCGCGCCGCAGGTGTGCCGACATAAAGGTGCCCGCCAGAGCTCCCGCCGCCCGGCAAGCCTGTCACCAGATTCGGTCCCTGCATCTCAGTTGTCAGGGTCGCTTGCAGCACGGCACCGTAGAATGTGGTGGCCGCGTCCAAGTCGGTGACGGGAATTTCTGCCCAAACGACAGTAGGTTGTGGTGCTTCGTTCATTGTCTCACTCCATTTGAAGACTGTATCGATGAAGCCTGTCTACGACACCCCTCCTGACAGCATTATGTCAGTATCAAACGCTACTCATCAACTTGATGCACTTCGATGACATTGCCCTCTGGATCATAGAAGAAAATCTGGCTCCACCCCGCGACAGCCGTGTTGCCCCAGTCGGAATACTGCACGCCAGAAGCGTCCAAATGCGCCTTGAACGCCGCCAGATCATCGGTGCGATACGCAATATGGCCCTTTTCCAGCGGATTGATGACCGAACCGGTCTTGAACCCAACGCCGAGGTCTTTCTGCGCCAAGTGATGCTGCACAGCCCCGTCGCTGACAAAGGCCACATCGCCATCGTAGCCCTTGGTCTTATCCAGCGTCGGCAGGCCCGGAACCTGATCCGACAGGCCGAGCACGTCTTTATAGAACGCGTCCATGCGCGGGACATTTTCCGTGGTCAGATTGATATGGTGCAGGGTGAGTTTCATGGGTCGGTCTCCTTTTGCGCCAGCGTTACTTAAGATCGCGTGAATGGCTAGGGGGCGCGCCTTAAGTCCCGGAGTGCGACCGCGCCTTTGCGGGGCAAAGACGCTCATCGCACCGAGACGGTTTGAAAGCCGCCTTTACGCCACCTTCAACCCATCCCCAACATACCGCCTCGGCGACAGCGAAAACGCGATCCGGCTCACCGCCCCCCACCGCTTCCAGTCGCCGTCGCTGACCAGCCCAACCCCGCGCGACTTCTCCAGCGCTTTGACCAGCCCGTGCGCCCGGCATTCTGCCAACCGAACCTCTGCGCGCCCCGCCTCGTCCAGCACGCCTGTCACCGTTAGGCCCAGCGCGCGCTGCACAGCCTCGTTCGCGCCTTTGGGTCCAGCCTGCCAGCAGATGTCGCGCAGCACGAACTCCACACCCGGATCGCACGCGACCCCGGCCACCTTGTCGGTATACCGCGCCACGGCTTGCACCGCCGCCACCTCCGCGCGCACAAACTCTCCGGCTTCCAACAAGCCAACAACTTTCTTCGCCGCAGCCCCCGTCAAACCCGGCACACCGCCCGACCGATCTGCGCACAGCCGCCCCGCCCGATCCCTACGTGCTTCAAAATTCAAGATATGGGTCGCCATGATCTGGCGCAGGCCCGCGTCGGTCATCTGACCCTCCGATTCGAATTGTTCCCACTTTGTTCACGCAGGCGAGACAAAGCAATCACCCAACTCTTTTTCTTGCCAAAAATACTCAAATCCCATGGTCCCCGCGCCGTATGCCGCTAGTGTGTGCGCGCAAACGGGAGCCGCAACCATGCGCGACGCGACACCTCAGCCCATCCACCTGACCGACTACGCCGAGCCGCATCACTGGGTCGAGGATGTGCATCTGACCTTCCACCTGTCGCCCTCGGCGACGCGGGTTGTGTCCAAAATCCAGTTCCGCGCCAATCCAAACAACCCCGGCCCCCTGACCCTCGACGGCGAAGACCTGACCCTGCTCGGCGCCAAGATCGACGGCGAGACCGTCACGCCAAACATCACCAAAACCGGCCTCACCCTCGACACCTCAGCCGACACCTTCCTCTGGGAAGCCGAGGTCGAAATCGCGCCCGAGGCCAACACCGCCCTCGAAGGCCTCTATATGAGCAAGGGGATGTTCTGCACCCAGTGCGAGGCCGAGGGCTTTCGCAAGATCACCTACTACCCCGACCGCCCCGACGTGATGGCCCCCTTCACCGTCTGGATCAACGGCACCCCCCCGGTTCTGCTGTCCAACGGCAACCTCACCGCCTCCGGCCCCGGCTTTGCCGAATGGCACGACCCTTGGCCCAAACCCGCCTACCTCTTCGCGCTCGTCGCGGGCGATCTGGTTTCCTATGACGACTGCTTCACCACCGCCTCAGGCCGCGACGTTGCCCTGAAAATCTGGGTGCGCCCGGGTGATGAGGACAAATGCGCCTATGCCATGGACGCGTTGATCCGGTCGATGCGCTGGGACGAGACGGAATATGGCCGCGAGTATGATCTGGACCTGTTCCAGATCGTTGCCGTGGACGATTTCAACATGGGCGCGATGGAAAATAAGGGCCTCAACATCTTCAACTCGAAGTATGTGCTCGCGTCGCCCGAGACCGCCACCGACCGCGATTTCGCCCTGATCGAAGGCATCATCGCCCATGAGTATTTCCACAACTGGACCGGCAACCGCATCACCTGCCGCGATTGGTTCCAGCTGTGCCTGAAGGAAGGCCTGACCGTCTACCGCGACCAGCAGTTCTCTGGCGATATGCGGTCCCACGCGGTCCAGCGCATCGAGGACGTGCTGCAACTGCGCGCCCGCCAATTCCGCGAAGATGCCGGGCCTTTGGCCCATCCCGTGCGCCCCGACCACTATGTCGAGATTAACAACTTCTACACCTCTACCGTCTACGAGAAAGGCGCCGAGGTCATCGGGATGCTGCGCACGCTGATCGGGGCCGAGGCCTACCGCGCGGGGTGTGACTTGTATTTTGAGCGCCACGACGGCCAAGCCTGCACCATCGAGCAGTGGCTTGCGGTGTTCGAGGATGCAACCGGGCGCGATCTGTCCCAGTTCAAGCGCTGGTATACCCAACCCGGAACACCGCGCTTGTCGGTCGAGGAGGTCTACGAGGACGGCACCCTCACCCTGACCTTCAGCCAGAGCAATCTCAAAGCCCCCGAGAACAGCCCGCATGTGATCCCGATGGCCCTCGGCCTGCTGGCCGCAGACGGGACCGAGACGCATCCCACCCGCGTGGTCGAGATCACGAAAACGGCGCAGACCGTCACCATCGACGGGCTTTCCGCCAAACCGATCACGTCGCTCAATCGCGGCTTCTCCGCCCCGGTGCTGCTCGACCGCGAAACAGATGCGGCAACCCGCGCCATTCTGCTGGCCCATGACACCGACCCGTTCAATCGCTGGGAAGCGGGCCGCGCGCTGGCCAAAGACGCGCTGCTTGCCACGCTGACCAACGGCACGCCCACGCCCGAGGCGCTGGTCACCGGCCTGCGCGCTGTGGCCACGGACGAAACCCTCGATCCGGCCTTCCGCGCCCTCGCCCTTGGTCTGCCCTCCGAGGATGATCTGGCCGCAACCCTGCACGACATCGGTCACGTCCCCGACCCCACCGCGATCCACAACGCCCGCAAGGCCATGCGCACAGACATCGCGCGCGCCCTCCACGGCGATCTGACGACCCTCTATGACACGCTGGAAACCCCCGGCCCCTACTCGCCCGACGCCGAGGCGGCTGGCAAACGCGCCCTGCGCGCCACCGCCCTGAGCCTGCTGGCGGAGGTCGACGGGCCGGACCGCGCTGCACAGCAATTCGGGGCCGCCGATAACATGACCGAAAGCCTGTCGGCCCTCGCCACCTTGCTGTCTATCGGCGCAGGCCAAACCGAGCTGGCCACGTTCGAGACACGCTGGAGCACCGACCAACTGGTCCTCGACAAGTGGTTCATGCTGCAAGTCACCTGCGCGGACCCCGCACAAACCGTGGCCGTCACGCGCGCCTTGACCGAGCATCCTCAGTTCGACTGGAAGACCCCAAACCGCTTTCGCAGCGTGCTGGGCGCGCTGACCATGAGCCCCGCTGGGTTCCACGATGCGTCCGGTGCAGGCTACGCGCTGCTCGGCGACTGGCTGCTCAAACTCGATCCGCTCAATCCCCAAACCGCAGCCCGCCTGTCCACGGCGTTTGAGACATGGCGGCGCTACGACGCCGACCGCCAAGCCTTGATGACAGCCCAACTCGACCGCCTCCTTGCAGCGCCCAGCTTGTCCCGAGACCTTACGGAAATGGCAACCAGAATGCGCGGCGCATGAGCCAGCACAAACCCCTGAGCTACTCACGCAACGCCCGCACGCCCGAGGCCTATACCGCGCTCGGACTGGCCCTGGCGGTGTGGTTTGCGCTCGGGATCATTCAGGCGCATTGGGTCTTGCTGGCGCTGGCGGTCATTCCGCCCAGCCTGGCTGCGTGGGACATTATGAAGAACGACGCCGCCCATCTGGAATTGACCGACAGCCACCTGAACTACGGCATCGGCACCGATCTGGACCGGGTGCCGCTGAACCGGATCGAGGTGATCCGCCTGAACCGCCGCCTCGATTTCTCGTGGCGTGTGACGATGCGGCTGACTGACGGCACCAAACTGCGCATCCCGCCGCCCTGTGTGCCGCCCATGCCAGCGTTCGAGGCAGCCCTAGAGGCCCGAAATGTGCGTATCGACCGCATCCTGTTTGCCTTCGCCGGATAGGCGGAGGGCCGCATGAAAGCGCTTGGTCTGGACCCTCATGCCTGCGCTTCAGACCTTAGAGCCCGATTTAAAACTAGTTGAGTGAGTTCAGCTGGTTATGTTTCTATTCAATTGTGAAGCTGAATGGATATCTCAATGGCCTGGACTGAACTCACCCGTCGCCAACATGATAGAAAAAGCG
>Ga0163216_100611_pt1 | contig 46646 bp, 36 predicted proteins | sample SynspAceP_FD_167610 | JGI IMG/M metagenome (GOLD analysis project Ga0163216, IMG submission 167610) | Saline lake microbial communities from Ace Lake in Antarctica - Synechococcus sp. Ace-P (Illumina Assembly) | ecosystem: Environmental > Aquatic > Non-marine Saline and Alkaline > Saline ...
AAGCCTGCTCAAGCAAGAGAAGACAGCCAAGTGTGGAATCAAAAACAAGCGACTGACCGCCGGATGGGACGACGACTACATGGAGAAGGTCCTATTTAGCAGGTAAATCCCCGTGCAATCGCCCTGCGTTACACTCCAACGGATTGTTTTGACACTTTTCCCTTCCCAATTAAGTATCACGAAAACATTGATCTGAACGCTGTGGGTGACGAATACTATTCCCGCCGCAGTGACGTATTGGTCAAAAATGACGAGGGTCTAACAAAAACGTACAACCGTTTTCATGATCCGCATGAGCAATCGGAGGGCATCTTAGAGCTTCGTCGTCTTCACGGTTTGATGGATGGAGCGGTGCTGCGGGCCTACGGCTGGGACGACCTCGCCGAGAGCGCTCGCTGTGAGTTCCTGCTCGACTACGAAGAGGAAGAAGACGCTGCTGACGCGGGGCCGCCCGCAGCGGGAGCGCGGAAAAAGTCCAAAAAGAAAAAGCCCTGGCGTCTCCGCTGGCCCGACGAATTCCGCGACGAAGTCCTCGCCCGCCTCCTCGAACTCAACGAACAACGCCACCGGGAAGAGTTGTTAGTTGCTAGTTCTCAGTTGCTGGAGAAGAAAGAAGCCAGGAAGCCGAAGAAGAGCGAGGTCACGCCTCTGTTTCAGGAACTCGATCGCGACGAACGGATCGTCTTGCTGGCCGTGAAGCATTTCAACTTGATCACGCGAACAGGGCTCGACGAAGCCTTCATCGCGATGCGATACCCCAAGCTTCGTAAGTCACGATTAGGGTTGGGCGATCCACCCAAGACAACGCCCGGCACGGACCCCGGCCGCGATGCCCTGGTCGGGGGACTGATCGAGAAAGGTTACTTGGCAAAACACCCCAGTGATTTCCAGCAAGTTCTGACGCCTGGAACCACCGAGCCGCCACTGGGTGAACTGTCCACGAAGGATCAGGAGGCACTGGAGGAAACCAAGATGATCTTTGATCGGTCGATCGAAGCGAACGATGGCATGGCGACTTGCACAGAGGGGGTGACCGATGCCAGACCCGGTCTTGTTTCCTCTGCATGAGGACTTGCTGCCCGATCCCTCCCGCACCGAGCCGCTGGTGTGGATTCGGCGATTGGTCATCCTGAGCGAAGCCAATCCCGCTTCCATCGTTCGGGAGGTTCCGTTTGAGCGTGGACTGAACATTGTCCGCACCGAAGAACGTGCGGACTTGGAAGAGAACGTGGTCGCTCATAGTGTCGGCAAGACGTTGTTGATGCGTCTGGTCCGATACACGCTCGGTGAACCGAACTACGCCGCTGAAGAATCGCAAGTCGACTTGGCGAAGGTGTTGCGGGACGGCGTGGTCGTTGCCCATTGGCGAGTCGATGGCAACGACTGGATCGTTCGTCGCCCGCTGCATGACCATGATCCGAATGCCGCTTACTGCATCCGCTGGCCCGGTGGTGATACAAGCCCGACGCGCCAGCGAGTGGAGCATGAGGTCGAACCGTACGATCACTCGCTTGCGCTTCGGGCTTGTATGGAGGCTGATGAGAGGCAGAGGATTCCGTTCCGTTTGTTCCTAAAACAACTTGATGCCGCGGTGGTCGGCGATCTTCCAACGCTTGAGATTGCCAAGGACCGTGGTCCCAAGTGGCCTGATTTACTGGGGTGGTTCGCGAGGGATTGTGAATGCGGGTATCGACAGGCCAACGAGTGGCGACACGCGGATACGAATCTGGGCCAACCAGGCGACCTGAACGTCAACAAGCTGATGATGCAGTGGCTTTGCGGGCTGATGGGCGAGGACGAAACGAAGCTGCGGAATGGGCATCGGCAATTGCTGTCGGATCAGCGCAAAGCCAAGAGTTCCTCCGAAAAACATTCCCGAACGGCTTCCTTCGGCGAAGAGAGCTTGCGGGATTCGATGCAGCGTCCCAAGGAAACCGAAGCTTCCTCGGCTGATGGAGACAAGTTTCTGAGCGGCGATTCCGGGCCGTCATTGACCGAGACCGCGGAGAGCATGCTCGCATCGAGTCGAGAGGTTTTGAAGGAGGTGCGAGAGAATTCACCAGTCGCGAAACTGGAGTCCAAGGTTTCGGCGATCCAAATCAAACTTGGCCAAGCCAATCGGGCTGCGGGCGAGGCGTCGGGGAATCTGACATCGACCAAGAAGTACCAGCGTGATCTGAAGTCGGTGCAGTCTGACCCACCAATTCTGAAAAAGTGCCAGGCCGACCCCTGCGAACTTCGCGATCAGTTGCAGCGGCATCGTGAGCTGGGCCAAGACGATGCAATCGACCAGAAACTGTCCGACGCGGTTGAGAATCTCGAGCGGCAAACCGAATTGGAGGAGGCCGCACGCAAGGCCTGTGAATTTCTGACTGACGAGTTGAAAGCGGCGAGCGGTGAACTTGGGTCGGCCAAGACGACGTTTACCGAGAGTGAAGCCAAACTGAACGAGCAGATTGGACGCTGGCAGCAGCATGTCGTCGACGCGAAACGCGTCGATGCCGTTTTGAAGGAATCGGTCAAGCTCGAGACGAACGTCTCGAGCCACATTAAATCCATCGACAATTCCAACGCCAAACAGGACACCGCCCGCGATACGATGGATCACCGCCAGCGTGTTGCGCAGGCGTCGGTTGCCTACACCCAAGTTTTGCAGCGGGTTTTCAATGATGCTGCCACAGGCACGATCCAAGTCGACGGCAACGGATTGCAGCCTAAACCGGCCAAACAGCTCACCCCCGGCGGGCGTGCCCTGAGTGCGATGGCGACCGTCGTCTCGTTCGATTTGGCCTGCGTGATGGCCAGCATCGCCGGTGCCGGCAACCACCCGCGGTTCCTGATCCACGACAGCCCCCGAGAAGGCGAAATGGAGATGCCGTTGTTCAAACGCATCTTCGACGTCGCCTGCTACCTCGAAAGCTGTTTCGGCGACTCACCACCGTCCTTCCAATACATCGTCACCACCACCAAAGCCCCACCCAGTTACTGCACCGAAAGCGAACCCCACACCCGCGTCGTGCTCCACGGACGTGCGGATCACGGACGTTTGTTGAAGGTGACGTTTTGAACTGCCCGAGCGTGTCCACGGGGTGTTTTTCTTCCCATATCTGCGTTGAATTGTCGGTTTCCTGTGTTCGGAAAGTCTTCCCCGCTTGAATCCTCGACATTGGCCCGTAAAATCGTAGACAGATTGATCTTGCGTTCTCTCGGCGCTTTCTGGACGATTCGGAACGGAACCGCGTCGCGGATATACACGGATGTCAAACGAGGCAAATAATCATGACTACTGAAGACCTTCGGAGAATCGACGAACTCGTTCACAGCGCGGACATGGCGGTGCGTGTGGCTTCGCAACTCCGTTTATGGATCAAACGCAACTCGCTTGGCGATGCCAAAGCACTTCAGGATGCAGTTCGATTTCTTGATGAAGCTCTCAGCGGCGGTCGTTTTGTTGCGACGGGTGATGTCGGTTCCGCGTCATCTTCGCTTTCGCCAATCACATGGTCCGCTGACATCCGATTTGGCTTCGACCAGCCTTCGATTCCCAATCCTGAGCAGAAGCAATACGAAGAACTTGTTGATTTCCTCAGCAGCATAAAAGAGACGATCAGTTGCGTCCTTGAAGGCAATCAGGTTCAGCAGCAGTCAGTCGATTCAGCAGCTTGTTTCTTTTCGCAACTGGGGAAATTATTAGGCGGAAAAGCTGACAATGCACTTCGCTCGCCAGCGGGCGGGACACAAATGCTGCAGGACCGCTTTTCTTACCAATGAAGCCACATCAGTTCAGACGAGTCCTGCTTCATGTACGGTACGAACTGAATCGTTTCCAGTCGGCGCTTCAGAAACTTGAGTCATGCGAGTTCCCGAGTAGCATCGCCTTAACGCTTGTTGAGCAGCAGCAAGCGGAGTGTCGTGCTGCCAGTATGGATCTCGATCAAATCGAGACAGACGTAAACGATGACCCCGATGGATCTGCGGCGAGACTCGTTTCTGAGTTCCGCAAGATGGTTAGCCGTAGGCGATACCTCGAGGTCTTGGAGAAAGCTCGTAGCGACGAGGTGCCGTGGAGCTTGGTGCCAAGTATCGAGACGCTGTCTAATCAGATTTTGCCCACGTACAATGTGTTGATCACCACAACGCCGGACATGAACTACATGGTCGGCTGGGGGGCAAACTCGGCAACGATTTATCTTCCCAGGTTACATCGTGCAAACGGATTTTTGCATGTTTTGATCGGGCACGAATTATTTCACCCGATTGTTACGGAGTTTTTCGTCATCGAGAAACCAAAGTACAAGCCGCGACTTCGGGATCTATGCCAGAAACACCTTGCCAAAATGGGGATTCCGTCAGACCTGTTTTTTCAGCAAAGGCTTGATGCACTTCTTGATCATGCGACCCAGCAATGGGAGAAGGCTATGACCGAACTTATGTGCGATATGGGTGCGACTGCGTTGTTCGGCCCAGCGGCACTTTGGACACTGTCCGGCTTTGCAGCCACTCAAGACATGAACTCACCGCCTGCCCAGCAATTTCAGTACTATCCACCATGGCGAATGCGGATTCGAGTTGTACTTGATTTCATGGAGAACAAGCTTGGGTCATCAACGCTTCTCGAGAATCTGTCACGCCAGCTTCAGCAAGCTGGTCTCGGTGATCACGCAACTGCGTTGGCGAAAAGCATTTCAGATGAACAAATTTCATTTGTAACCAGTGAGCTTGCGCAGGAGCCGCTTCGAGAGTTATCGGTTCAAGTTTACGATTTAGTAGAAGAGTGCATCTCCGACGCTGGGGACTTTGTGCTTTCCAAAGCGAAGAATTTCCCCAACCGGTGGACGGAGACGCAAGATGAAGTACCCGTTTTACTTAATCGACTCCTGATGCATGTGCCGCCAAGCGAGTTACTCGAAGGCCAAAAGCAAGAGAGCAAGGCTGCTTCTATGTCTGGGATAGTAATGGCTTGTTGGCTTGAGAGATTACGCCTGGAAGATTCGGGCCAACTCAATCTCGACACTTTTCGACGCCTATGCCGACTCATGCTAAAAGCGATTGAAGACGCAGAGTTAAAACGAAAATTCAGTGACTGGGCATCGTCAAAATGAGCGTTCTTTCTAAAAAACCGCTTTGGGAGAGGATCCATCGAGCCGAAGATCCGCTCGCAATTTCGCCAATGCTCGATCCGACACAAGTGCAGGCGGCTTCAATTGATGTTCGCATCGGACATCAATTCATAATTCTTCAACGGGCTGCTGTTTCGCACATTGATCCAAGCGAAGCCTCGCTTCTTAGCAAAAGTCTTTACCGAACTCAGCAGAAGGTACGCATCCAAACCAAACAGCCGTTTGTAATTCATCCTCGGCAATTGGTTCTGGCTTCGACACTTGAGTATATCTCGATGCCGCGAGATCTGGCAGCGATGGTCGAGGGACGGTCTTCTTGGGGAAGGCTCGGACTTATCATTGCTACCGCCTGTAGCGTCGCACCAGGGTTCAAAGGCTGCATCACTTTGGAACTGGTAAATGATGGAGAGGTGCCGATTGTGTTGCGTCCGGGCATGCGCATCGCTCAGCTAGTTTTCTTCGATGCCGATAAGGAAGCTGATTACCGAGACGTTGCAACCAAAGCGAGTGGCGGAAACAAATATGATTGCCCAACCGGACCCGAGTTCAGTAAAATTCACGGTGATCAGGAAACTGCATTCTGGTCTTGAATGGTTGGTTAGGCTCGTCGATATGAAAGACGATCGCGAAGAACCGACGCAAAAGGTGCCAAAGTGACGCCCTATCGCATTCATCAGATCGACGCCAACCTCTCGGAGGACCTGGAACAACTCGGTACCAAGCCAAAGTTCTGGTTCACGCATGAACGACGGCGAACGTTGTTCAAGGCCGACAACCGGGAGACGGGCGAAGACTGGGCGGAAGTAATCGCAGCAGGGATATGTGACCTGCTCGGATTGCCTCATGTGCCATACGAGCTTGCGCACGATTCTCAAAACAACTTACCCGGCGTCGTTTGCCCCAACATCGCAGCGAAGCCGTTGACGCTTCTGCTGGGTAATCAGTTGATGGTGGAATCGGATCCCGATTACCCGGCCGGAGACGAGAAGACGTACGGTGTTCGCCAACACACGGTTTCCGTCGTCGCCAAGGTTCTCAAAACGCTGGATCCTCCGCCAGCGAATGGCAGTTGGCAACCGGAGGGCGTTTGCAGCAGTGCGGTTGATGTCTTCATCGGCTATGTGATGCTTGACACGCTGATCGCCAATCAGGACCGACACCATCAGAACTGGGGTGCGCTTCGGGAAGGCAAACGAAGCTGGCTCGCCCCGACATTTGATCACGGCGCGGGATTGGCCCGGAACGAACCTGATGTCAAGCGTCGGCGTCGTTTGGATGCGGGTGACCGCCAGCGGCAGATGGAAGCGTTTGCAAAACGTGCAAAGTCAGGTTTCTACAGCTCGATCGAAGACAGCCGCACGCTGCGCAGTCACGATTGCTTCGCAAAATGGCGGAACATCGACGAGGCCGCTGCTGATTTTTGGCTCGAACGTCTAAGCCGTCTGCAAGTCGAACAATTCTCGGATCTGATCGACCGAGTACCCGAAACGAGGATGACTCCGTCGGCCAAAGAATTTACACTGGAGTTGTTGCTCACCAATCAACGACTGCTGCTTTTTGAAGGAACGAGACTTCCGTGAAACCCATTTCGTCACTCTTTGTCGCTTGGCACACCGAACAGCCAAGCCCCCGTTGGGGGCCGGTGGCGAAAGTGGATGCGATGCCGGGGCCGGTCGGAAACTCGGTGAGCTACCGATTCTGTTACACCCAAGGTGCTCGCAGCCTGGAAGGGTTTCAGCCGTTCGACGGAATGACCGACCTGGATGCGATTTACCAGTCGGAAGCTTTGTTTCCTTTGCTATTGAATCGGTTGCTACCCAGATCACGGCCTGAATACAAAGACTTTCTTCGCTGGAACGATTTCAATCCCGCCGATCCGCCGGAACCGCTGGTCTTGCTGCAGCGAAGCGAGGGGATCAAGAAGACCGATGCGATTGAGGTTTTTCCGTGCCCGGTTCCCGATGACCATGGTTGTTATCTGAACTACTTTTTCGTGCACGGGATGCGATATCAGCTCGACCGCAGCGACGCGATTCAAGCGTTGTCGCAGATGCATTCGGGTGACCGATTGACGCTGCGATGCGAACCCCAAAATCCAGTCGACCTTTTTGCGGTCGCGATTGATGCGGGCGGAACGCACATCGGATACGCACCTCGTTATCTGGCTTACGATTTGACTCGGTTGTTGCGGGACTGTCCCAGTGGAACGGTCAAACTGTTCGCTCAGAAAGTGAATCCTGACGCGCCTTTTCAGCAACGTCTCTTGTGCCGCTTTCAGGGATGCTGGCCGGCCGATTTCAAACCGTGCAGCGGGCCTGAGTTTGAAGTCATTCCGGAGTTGGTGGGCGTATGATTGCGTGATCTTTCAATCGGTTTGAATACAAGCCCGAAGCGCAAGCGAGTGAGATGGATCGCAGTCACTCGCTTCGGGCTTGTATTTTTGGAGAGGTGATGGTGCTACAATGCCCCCCAAACCCTGCAGTTTCGACCGCCGAGCATGAAGCCGATCCGATGAGCACTGAGCCAATACCAGCCCGAGGCGCAAGCGAGCCAATCCAAGTCCGCCAATCGTTGCTGGATGCCTTGCAGGTTGATTTGATCGGTCCGTCGGGAGCACTCGGCGATCATCGCGAGGTTTTGCCCCAAGCTCCGTCGCGTTGGTATTTGACTGGTTTCCTGGTGCCGACCGATGCCGATGAAGAACAACGATTCGATCCTAATAGCGACGATGACGTCGATCAGGCTCCTGCGGTTGCCGGCGTGGACGAAAATCAGGAGCCGGAAAAGTCCGCCGCTCGTCGATCTTATTTGCCGAGCAGTCTCGGGCTGAGTGTGTTGATTCCCACCGAGACTCGTGAGCTGCAAGCGATCGTTCGCTTTGGCGAGTACCTGCGCGTCGAGCAGGAAGAGGGTTCCAAGCAAGGGTCGCCGGTCCAGTGGCGTCGCAATCCGCATGAAGAGATCGTTTCGGTTGCTCTGGGTAGCAAGATTCCGGCACAGGGTGTGGTGGAGGTTCCCGGCAGTCGCGGCGTCGAGCTTGTTTGGTCGCTTCGTGGTGTCCCAGACGGTGACGTTGAAGGCGGGCTGCCCAAAGGAACGCGTAGCTTGTCCATGTTCTTGGTCAACCGACGCAAAGCTTCGCCTGACGAAGTGCGTGACGAGGGGTTTATCTTTCAGGTCGAATTGGAGGTCCAGAGCGACACCACCTTCATCGCTCGTCCGAATTTGCATAGTTTGGAAAGCGATGACTGGGACGAGCGTGTTGCTGATTTGCAGTATCGCGACTCATTCGAGTTCTCCGTGGGACATAGCGTGGCGACTGAGTGCGTAATTGAACCAATACAAACCCGAAGTGCAAGCGAGCGGACACAGAGCGAGCAGACCGACCAGGATGACACTCGCTTGCGCGTCGGGCTTGTATGCAAGACGGCCCGCACTTGCCACTTGCCGACCGCTGAAGTGGAGAAGGTGGCCCCGTCAAAGATCGACGGCGTGACACTGAACATGGAAACGCTCGCCTTCCTGCGGGATGGCGATGACGCGATCGAGCAACTTGGCGGATTCGCGAGCAGCTACCGCGATTGGATTGACAAGCAATCGGCCGGGCTGACGGGGCTTTCACCGCGGCGACTGGAAACGGCCAAAGAGCTTTTGCACCGTGCCGGCTTGGCCGCCAACCGCATTCAAGCTGGCATCGAGCTACTGGCGGATCCCGATTGCTTGGAAGCGTTTCGGATCGCGAACAGAACCATGGCGGCGCAGGGCCGGCGTCGCTTGGCCTTGCACTTGAACAAGGCACCCGAAGAGATCACGCCGGCTTGGCGACCGTTCCAGTTGGCGTTCATCTTGATGAACTTAAAGGGAGTCGCAGACCCAGTCAGCCACGATCGTGAGCTGGTCGATTTGCTGTTCTTTCCCACCGGTGGTGGCAAGACGGAAGCATATCTTGGATTGGCGGCGTTCACGTTGGTGTTGCGGCGGTTGCGTAATCCTGGCCTGATGTCGGCGGGGTTGAGCGTGCTGATGCGGTACACACTTCGACTCTTGACGTTGGATCAACTCGGACGTGCAGCGGCATTGATTTGCGCGTTGGAATTGGAGCGACAGAAGGATGTCGAGAAGCTGGGTGAGTGGCCGTTTGAGATCGGATTGTGGGTGGGGCGAGCGGCGACACCGAACCGCATGGGCCGCAAGGGTGAGAGCAATCGCGATTCGGCACGAGCAAAAACGATTGCGTTCAAGAACGATGACCGAAAGCCGTCGCCGATTCCGCTGGAGGAATGTCCTTGGTGTGGAACCAAGTTCAAATCGAACTCTTTTCAGTTGGTGCCCAACACCGACAATCCAACCGACTTGCGAGTTACCTGTGCGAACCGCCGCTGTGAGTTTTCACGCGGTAATCCCCTACCCATTCTTTCGGTCGACGAGCCGATCTATCGGCGTTTGCCATGCTTCCTGATTGCGACGGTTGATAAGTTTGCGGCGATGCCGTGGACGGGCGAAGTCGGTGGCTTTTTTGGAAGGGTTGACCGAGTCGATTCGGAGGGATTCTATGGTCCTTGCGACACGAGCTCGGGGCGTCCGCTACCGGTTGATCGGCTTCCGCCGCCGGACCTGGTAATTCAAGACGAATTGCATTTGATCTCCGGTCCGCTGGGCACGATGGTCGGGCTCTACGAGACGGCACTGGATGAGCTGTCGACGATTCAAGTTGATGGCAAGGATGTTCGGCCGAAGATCATCGCATCAACGGCGACGGTCCGGCGGGCGCTCAGCCAGATTCGGTCCTTGTTCAATCGTCCGGACGTGGACGTGTTCCCACCACCCGGTCCGGACATTCGCGATTCGTTCTTTGCACGCACTCACTCGACATCCGAAAGCAACGCTCGCAAGTACGTTGGCATCGCGGCTCAGGGGCGCAGCCCCAAGGTCATCATGTTGCGGTTGTATCTGGCTTTGCTGGCGACATCGCAAAAAGCATACGAGGAATGCGGCGGCAAGAAGGCCGATCCCAACCCGGCTGATCCTTATATGACTCTGCTGGGTTACTTCAACAGTTTGCGGGAACTTGGCGGTGCACGCCGGCTGATCGAGGACGAAGTGCGAACACAGTTGACGGGCCGCGGCAGTCGCAAGCGTGTCGGCGAGATGGAGGGTCTGTTCAAGGACCGGACGATCGCGTACGAGCCAGTGGAACTAACCAGTCGGGTAAGTACGGACAAGGTTTCCGAGGCAAAACGACGGCTCGAACAACTCTTCAAAGAAAAGGACCGGGTCGATGTGGCGATCGCGACGAACATGATCTCAGTCGGTTTGGATATCACCCGGCTTGGCTTGATGGTTTGCTTCGGTCAGCCCAAGACGAGCAGTGAGTACATCCAAGCGACCAGCCGCGTCGGTCGGGATGACAAGCGTCCGGGCCTCGTGATCACGATCCTGAACATTCACCGACCTCGTGACCGATCGCACTACGAGCGTTTCGCAGCCTTCCATGAATCGTTCTATCGCAGTGTCGAAGCCACCAGCGTGACGCCGTTTTCGCCGCGAGCACTCGATCGCGGGCTTGCCGGCACGTTCATCGCATTGGTACGCCACGGACACTTGCCGATGACACCAGCACGCGGTGCGACCGAGATTCTGAAGGAGATGCCGAGGTTGCAGTTTGCGATCGAGCAACTTGCGGATCGTGCTCTGGAAACCCACCACGATTCTTCCTCGTCTGATGCCGCGGAATTACGCCAGAAGGTCTTGGATCGCTGCAAGGATCTGCTGGATACATGGAGCACGATTGCGAAAGAGCTTCATGACACCGGCGGAGCACTTCAGTATCAAACCGAAGTCGGCAGTGCCCAACGCCTGCTCTACGAATTCCTCAACCCCGAGCTAAAAACATTGCCGCCTCGTCATAAGAAGTTTCGTGCCAACCGATCCATGCGTGACGTGGAACCGAGTGTAAATTTGTGGCTGAAGACGATTGACGGTGTTGAAATCGACGCAGAGGACGAACAATGATTGTTTTTACAAGCCCGACGCGCAAGCGAGTGCGTCAATCCGGGTGCTTTACTACGCAGTCACTCGCTTGCGCTTCGGGCTTGTATTGGGAGGGTCATTGCAATGAGTAGAAAGCCCGGTTCCCGCCCTCACGGGCAAATTCGACAAAGTCAACTGATCACATCGTTCGGGCCAGGCTCGATGATGGACCTGCCTAATCACTCGGTCTTGATTGGTGGTCTCGACTCGTGGTCAATGGGCGGCGACGAGGTCATCGAACCTCGACTTGTCGAGAAGTTGAAGCAGCTCTTCGATCCGCCGTTGCAGGTGTTGAAACTATACAGTCCGCCGCCGGACAATGATGATCCGACTGCTCCCCAAACCGGGATTACCGCATGGCAATTCCCTGAATGGTTTATCACGCAGGACGTCGATCGGGACAACAGCTTCGGTGTGGTGCGTGCGCGAATGTTGGTGCATCGCAAGATGCTGACCAAGGGCAAGTTTGTCGATGACAGTCGAAAGAAACGTAGCGTCGTCCCTGTTCGGTTTGTGCGAGCTTGTCGGAGCGGGCACATCGGTGACATCGACTGGTACAACTTCGTTCATGGCGGCAATACCGAATGTCGACGCCAACTGTGGATTGAAGAGCGTGGGACGAGCGGTGATTTGGCGGAGGTCTACATCCGCTGCGAATGCGGTAAGGCCGAACGCAGCATGGCTTTGGCGATTGAGCAGCCCGAGACAATGCTGCGTTGTGACGGAAAGCGTCCGTGGTTGGGAGCGTACGCGAACGAAAAGTGTGGCGAACCCAACCGTCTGCTGATCCGAACGGCTAGCAACGCTTATTTCACACAGCTAATGAGCGTGATTTCGTTGCCGGATCGGAACGTCGAGCTTCGAGAAGCAGTCGAATTGGTTTGGGATTTCATCGGCGAAGTCGAGGACGTCGGCGATCTGAAGTACGAACGAAAGAAGGCGAAGGTCAACGCGGTCCTGGATGGCTACGACAATGAAGAGGTGTTCGCGGAAGTCAAAATGCGACGTGGGCAATCTGTGGGGCCACCCAAGACGATCAAGCAAGCCGAAATGGAAACACTGATCGCCAGCAAGGACGAACTTGGCGACGACAAACCCGACGGAAACTTCTTTGCGAGAACGCTGCCGAAGAGCGTTTGGGACAAGCCCTGGATGAATTCCGTCGAGCGAATCGTCCTGGTCCACCGACTTCGTGAAGTGATGGCACAGGTCGGCTTCACTCGTTTTGAGGCTGTCTCGCCTGACATCGACGGCGAACTGGAGATGGGCGTCCGCCGAGCGTCATTGGCTCGCGAGATCACCTGGCTTCCGGCGGTTGAGAATCGTGGTGAGGGGATCTTCATTCAATTCAAGAAAGACGTTGTCGAAAATTGGGCCACTCGACCCGAAGTGCAGTCCCGCGGTACTCGTCTGCTGGGCGGTTACGAGGCTTGGAAGGAAGAACACAGTGGCGCGACGAAAAAGTTCGTCGAAGAAGGTGGGCTCTTGCCTTACGTCCTGTTTCATTCCTTCGCACACATGCTGATTACGTCGGTATCGCTGGAGTGCGGCTATCCGGCGAGCTCCATTCGAGAACGTATCTACACGATCCCCGATGTCGGTTATGGCGTGCTGCTCTATACCGGGACTTCCGATGCCGAAGGAACACTCGGTGGACTGATTCAAGTTGGCCGGCGAATCCATGAACACATTCGAGGTGCTCTTGAGATGGGCGAGCTCTGCTCGAACGATCCCGTGTGTGCTCAACACGAACCGGCCAACCAACACGAACGTCGGTTCCTGCACGGTGCCGCATGTCACGGATGTCTCTTGATTTCGGAAACATCGTGTGAACAACACAACGAGTTTCTCGATCGAGCACTTGTGGTTCCGACGGTCGACAATTTGGGCATCGAGTTTTTTGCACGATGAACAATTCGTTTTCCCAACTCAGCGACAATGCTTTAAAGGCGATCGCCGGTGGTCTGCGATCGGGACGAATTACATTGCCAGGATCCACTCTTCAGATTGGCCGAATCATCGCCGGCGAGCTTGGGGCGGCCGTCGCGGAAGGATTGACTGAGCTTTCATCTCTGCAATTCAATCCCGAACAAGTCGCAACGCTACTTGATTCGATACTGGCCGACCGTCAATCGCATCGAACCACGCACAGCAATTCGATTGACCTGGTGACGTCCGGGCCGGAAGCTCCAGGGGTCACGAATCGGGACACGTCCGTGGTTGTACGAGAGATGTTCGCCCACGCACAACAGACAGTCACTGTCGTTGGGTATGCCGTCTACCAAGGACAGAGGGTATTTGAGGCATTGGCACGACGGATGGAGGATCGTCCCGAATTGGATGTGCAGTTGTTTCTAAATATCTCACGTCCGGACCGAGACACGACGAGGTCAGAAATCCTTGTCTCGCGCTTCGTCGAGCGTTTCAAATCCAAGCAATGGCCAAGTGGTGCAAGGCTCCCAACGGTCTACTACGACCCACGCAGCGTCGCCGACGAAGTTCCGATTCGATCTTCATTGCACGCGAAATGTATCGTCGTCGACCACCAGCACGTTTTCGTTTCATCCGCAAACTTTACCGAGGCTGGTCAGCAAAGAAACATCGAAGTCGGTCTACGACTCGATGAACCTGGTCTCGCTAAGAAGCTGGTTGAGCACTTCAAGAAAATGGTGGATACAAACCAATTCCTACGCGCGATTTGAATATCGTGTGACAAAGTCTCGGAAATCCGTCGGTCAGGTGTGACTTAGCCGCTTGATGCCTGTGGGGGGCCTCTCGTAACTGTGTTATCGATGCCGTGGACGCCCGCGTTCGCGGCGACGACGATGACTTTTGCGAGAGGTTTGCGAGTGGATCATTGGTGGGAGATCGGTGTGCCCGATCCGGATTCCCAGAATTCTATGTAAAAAAGCCGCTCGTTCGGTTCCGCTAACTCACCTGAGTGCGTTCAATACAGTTTTTCAGAAAATACTGTTCTCCATTTCCCACATCCGTGTGCTTTGTCGCCCGCACTCCTCCGACAGTTCAGAATACTCGTCTGCGATCGCGTCAAGCACTCGACCCTCGATAATTTGATACGCTTCGCGAGCACCCGTTTTGCCAAATTTCTCGTCCAGTTGCGTTTCGTAGCTGGAGCAGGCGTGGCGGAGGTAGTTTACCGTGATGCGGTCGCGGAAGTCCGGATCGCTTCGGGAGTTGCATAGAAATCATCGCTGCGGCTGTTGTAATGCTGGCAAGCTCGCGATGTCAGATCAATCACCTGCGCGACGCGGATCTCGACTTCGTTGGCCCATTTGAGGGTCTCTTCGTATTTTCGGTCCGCGACTTTCTTCGCTGACTCAGAGCGTTTTTTCGCCTTTTGCTGTGCTTCCGCGAATGCTGGCTGGGTCTCCATATATTCGATTCGGACCAGATGGTAGAGCTTCATCGCCGCAGCAGACACGTACTTTGGGTTGCGTACCGTCGCGTCGGGGTTGCCAGCGACATCCGCGATCATTTTTTGCGTCCAACCTCGTGCCTTGAGTGTGGACTGGGTTATCATTCGGCTGGCCGCCGCCACGGTTTCCTCTGGCCAGTTGTTTCGGGCGAGCGGAGCCAGCCCGTAGCGCGTTGCGTGCCGCCTAAACTGAATGACGCTCATCCGGGCCTTCCCCTGCCGCTTCTGTCGTCTTCATCGTTTTCTCCCACCGTTAAACGTTTGGTTTTCGTTAATCCGAAGTCACCCGACGATGAACAATCGCGGGCTTGGAGAAAAATATACCGAGCTACTGAGCTGCCACCTAAGCGAGTTTCAGAACTCGGGAAACAGGTCGTCGCCCTCGTTTTCCTGTTGCCTGAGAGGCTGGGCTTTTGTTGGTTTCTGTCGGCCGCCGCCTTCCAGGTAGCGGTCGACCTGATCCACGGTGAAACGCAATAGCCTTCGCTTTTCGCCCTTGCTCACGTTTTTACCACGTTCAAAGGCTGACCGCACAGCACCACGTGAGAACGGAGCTGCTGCGCGACGTCGGCGACGCTCAACACGTTCTGCTCAACTTGGGTGGGTTCGGGCTTTGGTTCACAGAACAACTCCGTTTTGACCTCCTCAAGTGCCAAACGTTGCCTCGCATCGTCAAGCCAATGCTGAGCGTCTTGCTGGCGGTAGCCGCCCGCCGCAGATTGGATATGCAGATACCCCTGAGCTAAAAACTCGATCATCGGATGAGATTCAACTCGCATTTGCCGCAGCAGGCTGGCGATACCGTCGATCGTTTCGGCATATTGGGTGTGGAACGGTTTCTCGTCGGGATCATCAGGAAAGCTGTCAACGTGATGGCCGTTGGCCAGATTGGCGAGGTGGTGAGCGTCTTCGAGGCGATCGATGAGTAGGTCAAACGCCTCAGTCTGGTCGGTGTCCATCACATTCATGGCGATCTCACGATACGTTGTCGGGTTCGGGTCGTTCGTTCAGCAGCCACGTTCGGACATGGTTGCAGGCGAGCGGAATGCGTCCGCGATAGATAAACTCGCGATAATGAGCTGACATTCCGCTATCGATGTGTCCCATCACGTGGTCAACGGCGATCTGGTCGCCGCAGCCCGATGCGATCGTCGCGAACGTGTGGCGAAGCGAGTAGAAGCCGACGAGTTTTTGGTAGCAGCCAACCGCTTTCGTCAGTTCTCGAAACTGCTCGCCGATCGAGTCCCGGTTTGTCGCATCGCGGTCGACCCACAGCTTCCCGGTTCTGGTGAGAAAGATATGGGTTGCAAAGGCTGGGGCGTGCGGGCTGGGGCGTGCGGGCTGGGGCGTGCGGGCTGGGGCGATGTCCGTCGAGTACCTCCCGGATCGCTGCGGTCGTTTCCGGCCAAAGCAACGCGGCTCGATCTTTTCCCGTCTTGCCATGTGCCCTCGCGAGCCACTGTTGGTCCCAATCAATCCAGTGCTCGCGAAGTTCCGAGCAATCGTCGTTTCCGTAAGCGGCATTGATGCCGAGCCAGATCATCGCCCGCATCTGTGGTCGTGACTCCAGCAATAGCGACCAAATCTGGGCAGCTGTGAAGAGCTTCCTCGGTTTATCTGCGTTCTCGTTCCGCATTGCTCTTCGGGACGGGACAGAAAACAGTCGCCCCTATTTGGGTTGCTCGGCGAGCAGATCGTTTTGCCAAGCCCACTTGAAAATCGAGCGGATACCGAGGACGTGGTTTCTTTGGCTCCGCAGCGTCCACCCCGCTGGGAAGTTCAATTTAATTGCCGCGAAATCGTCTCTTCGCACGGTGGCCAATTCACACGTCACTCGGACCGAATGCGCCAGGCGTATGAGGCTAGTTCGGGGGTTCCTCGCGAAAGAGGACGCGGAGAAAACAATCGACTCGTTCCCTTCGAAGGTACGTGTGAACCTGCGTGCGTCAACCATTGAAACTGGGGGTGCCGGAGGGTGCCACCGAGATCGGATTGGCAAAGAGTACGCTTTTTTGCAGTGAAAAAGCGATGAAAACAAGTTACCCCGCTAGGACTTGAACCTAGAATGGCTGGACCAAAACCAGCTGTGTTGCCAATTACACCACGGGGTAGTGGTGAGTCGTGTTGAATCGACCACGTCGGGCAGTTTAGCAGGCGATTCGATGTTGCTAAAGAGGACTCTTTCCATTTTGATGGAGTTCGAGGGTAAATTTTTTTTCTGGGGGGAATTTGATCTTTGGAGCGACGGAATGTTGTCTCGTTGCTCGTCTCTTCGTGCTTTCGGGGACGATCGCCAGGAAAGACGGGGGCGGATTTTGAGAGGAAGGGGGGCTCGGTGCTTGGAAGTGTTTTTTTCGATGTTGGCAAGGGCTTGAATATGCCTATACTGAGGACGAAGCGCGAAGTGCGAAACGATGTGATTCGCTTTGGCTGGTTCGATTGCTTGCCAAACTCCCCCTCCTTTAATCGACGAAAAACGCATGACTCTGGCCGACCAATACCGATCCGAAGGCTGTGCCATTTCCTTTGAATTGTTCCCGCCCAAGAGCGCCGAGGGGATCGAGCAACTGTGCCGCAGCGTGGAGCGGTTGTTGCAGTTCCGGCCTCAGTTTTTCACGTGTACCTATGGTGCGGGTGGGTCGAGCCAGGGGACGACGCTGGAAGTTCTCGAACGGGTGAAAAAACTGACGAATCTCCCCGTGGCGTCGCATTTGACTTGCGTGGGTTCGAACCAGGAACAGCTCAACGATTACCTGCGGCTCGCGAGAGAGATTGGCGTGGATTATATTGTCGCTTTGCGAGGTGATCCGCCGAAGGGTACGAGCGAGTTTCAGGTGACCGAGGGTGGGCTGCAGTATGCGAACGAGTTGGTCGAGTTGATCCGGCGTGATTTCTCCGATTTGGGGATCGCGGTGGCGGGGTATCCGGAGGTCCATCAGGAGGCGTTGGATGCGAAAACGGATTTGGATAATCTGAAACGCAAGGTGGACGCGGGTGCGGATATCATCATGACGCAGTTGTTTTATGACAACACGGATTTCTATCGGTTTCGCGACGATTGTGAGCGGGCGGGGATCGACGTGCCGATCGTCCCGGGTGTGTTGCCGGTGACGAATTTCACGCAGGCTCAACGCATTGCTGGGATGTGCAAGGCGTCGATTCCGGCGGGGTTGGCGGAGGCGATGACGGAGAACGATTCACCGGAGCATCAGTTCCGTGTCGGCGTGGAGCACGCTCGGATGCAGACGATCGACCTGATCGAAAACGGTGTGCCGGGCATCCATTATTACGTGCTCAATAAATCGGAGGCCGCTGCCGAATTGCTGGACGGACTCGAATTGGCGGGGCAGACGTCGGGCGGTTGAGATTTGTTGCCACGCTTGAAACGGCGAAAGTCAAACTCAAGAGTTGATCAGTGCTCCGTCGATGGCTCGACGGAGTTCGCCGCAGAAATCGCCAACGACTTGGGCGGCCGCTTGGGCGGGATCGCTGTTGGTCTCGGCGGCCGAACGGGTTGCTTCGGCGATCCGCCTGACGATGGCCGAACCGACGATCAGTCCGTCGGCGATCGGAGCGAGTTGGGCGGCGGTCTCGGGGCTGCTGATACCGAAACCGATGCACACCGGCAGTGCGGTTTGTTCTCGCAACCAGGAAACACTGTCGACGACGTCCGAGGGCACGGCTGAACGTTCGCCGGTGATCCCGGTGACGGAAACGTAGTACAGGAATCCGGTCGTCAGTTCGGCGATGCGTTTTTGTCGATCTTGCGTCGTCGTGGGGGTGACCAATTGGATGAGATCGAATCCGGCGGTGCGGCAGACTTGGCTCAACGGGGCGGCTTCTTCGACGAGCAAATCGGGAACGATCGCGCCGCAGTAGCCTGCCGCCATGGCTTGGTCGACGTACTTTTGCATCCCAATCCGATAGATGATGGAGTAGCTGACCATCGTGACTCGGGGCATGGTCACGGAATTATTGGCAGCGATCGATTGCCCGAGTTGGAACACGTCATGCAGGCGGAATCCGGAGTCCAACGCCCTTTGGTAGGAGGCTTGGATGACCGGTCCATCGGCGATCGGGTCGCTGTACGGGACGCCGATTTCGCAGAGGTCTGCCCCTGCGGCTTGGGCGGCGGCGATGACGGCGGCGGTGGTGGCGATGTCAGGATCTCCCGCCGTGACGAACGGCATCAACGCTTTGCGGTTGTTTTCGGCGAGCGTTTGAAACAAGCGTTTGAGATCGGACATGCGATCGGCCTTGGAAGGAGTGGAGGAGGGGGGAGTGAAAAGCAGGCTTGGGAAAATCGTTTGCTTTGAGTCGTCGTCGCACTTTACCGCAACCTCTGCCAACGCGAAACTCGCCGGGGTTCAGTCCCCACTTTCAGCGCCCATTCTCGAAAAAACGGTAGGATGATTCGAGGGCAGAATGATTTTGAGGGATCCACGTGCTTGGTTGCGAATCATATCGCCCCAAGATCATTTTGTCATTTTTTTGAACGCTCAAACTTTGCGGACCCGGCTGACTTCACCGCTGCGACAAATCCGCAGCGCTGATTCGGTTTGCACTCGCATTTCGCCTCGATCGTCGATTCCCTCGCAGCGGCCTGTGATCGGTTCACCATCGATGGTGCAGCGGATCATCTGGCCGGTGAGGACACACCGGTTTCGAAACGAGTTCAACAGGTCGGCTCGATCGGTCTGGCAGTGCTGCGCGTTGTGGATCAATAGCGGGATCAGTTCGCAGAGCAATTCCCAACGAGAGAAGGCTCTCCCGGTGGCCTGATTGACCGATGTGGCTTGGGCCGCTTCGAGCGTCGGACTGGAGCCGACGTTGATCCCGATTCCGATGATCGCAATCGGGGATGCGGCACAGTCGTTCGGGTTGTTCGGGTTGTGCGTGTCGTTCGGGTTGTGCGTGTCGTTCATGGAGGCAACGTCGACTCGTTCGGTCAACGTCCCGGCGACTTTGATGCCACCCATCCAGACGTCGTTGGGCCATTTCAGTCCACAGTTCGTTGGTGCTGCGAGATGCTCGATCGCCTCGGCAATCGCGACACCGACAGCGATCGAGAGCAATTCGTGGCATCCATTGATTACAAGCGAGAACGCGAGCCCATCGTTTTGGGCGTCCCAGGATCGGCCCAGTCGTCCGCGTCCGGCGGTTTGCACATCGGCGATCACGAGTCGTGGCAGTTGTTCGTTGAGTTCGCCGCATGAATCGCGATCGGGCTCGGTGCCGCGGTAAATCTGCAACCATTTGCTCGCCGTGGAGTTGGTCGATTCCATCGTATGCCGATGATCTTTCGAGGCGAGCACGCCGGCGGCCAACCATTGATCGGTCAACCGGCGGATCGATTCGTCGGGGGCGGAGGGCGGGTTTTGCGACATGATGGACTTCGGTGAGCCACGCGGAGAAAAAAGGGCGTACTCGACGGAGGGAGGATGCCGGGGAGGCATTGCAGGAGTCGAGGGGAATAGAGTCAAACGCATCGGTGCTCACGGTTGCTTCGGACGGTTGCAGGTCTCTCGTCGACGCATGGTGATGGGAGGCAAGAACCGTCTGGAAGAATAACTCTTTTAAAAACGCGATCTGTTGACTGAAATTCCGAATCCCTACCACCCGCCGGCGGCCATCGAAGACGATGTTTCTCGGTGGTCCCGGTTGTGGCGACGACTCAGGATTCCAAAGTTCTTTTCGACACCGAATTTTTAAAATGGTGAAAAGATCATTGTCGACGGTATCGCGTTCTATCTTGGCAAGAATGATTCTTTGCGTTTTTTTGCGGCATCGCCGTCTGCTGATTTTTCGGACGAACGTCTTGACCTGGTTGTTTCGGAGGCCGTCCGTGTTATCCCGATGCTATTGCGAGACCACTGGAAAATACAGCAACTTCTTCACGGTCGTCAATTGGTTGTTCGGCTGATTCATTCCTATTCCGACGGTCCAACCGAGTTTGTCCATGAGCGCGAAGTTAGTTTCGATTGGGGGCATCTTTCCGAGTTTTTAGAGCAGGCGAGGGAATGATCACGCCGGTCCTGAAGAATGGACGCAGGTCGGTTCTTCGACCACAGCGTGGGCGTTGAGGGTGGCAGGAGACCTCTGGATCACCCCCACTGCGAATCCGGCGGTCGCGGCGCTACAATGCCGCGTTTTCACTCGCCGAGCCAGTTCCGATCGAGCCCGTCCTGATGCCTATTATTGAAGTCAACGATCTGACCAAGCACTACCGCGTTTATCAAAAACGCGAAGGGATCGGCGGCAGCATCCGTGGACTGTTCAAACGTGAATTCCGTGACGTGCACGCCGTCAAAGGCATCAACATGAGCGTCGAGCAAGGCGAATTCGTCGCCTTCCTCGGCCCCAACGGAGCGGGGAAAACCACGACGTTGAAACTGCTCTCCGGCGTCATTCAGCCCACTTCGGGCACCGCGACGGTGATGGGTTATGTCCCCTGGCAACGACAGAACGAGTACCGCCGCCGGTTCGCCCTCGTCATGGGCCAGAAAAACCAATTGTGGTGGGACCTGCCCGCCCGCGAATCCTACCGATTGCACCAACACATCTATGGCGTCGACCCGACCGAATTCGCCGCCCGGCTCGACGAACTCACTGATTTGCTCGACGTCACCCGATTGCTCGACCAACCCGTCCGCGAACTCTCGCTCGGCGAACGGATGAAGATGGAACTGATCGCGGCGCTGCTGCACAGCCCCGAGGTGTTGTTCCTCGACGAACCGACGATCGGGTTGGACGTGATCGCTCAACACAACATTCAAAAGTTCCTGAAGTATTACCAAGAGAAACGCCGAATCACGATTCTGTTGACCAGCCATTACATGAAAGACGTCGCCGCGTTGTGCCGGCGTGTCGTCGTGATCGCACGCGGCACGGTTCATTACGACGGTTCGCTCTCGGGGATCGTCGATAAGTTCAGCGGTGATAAACTCGTCACGTTGCAGTTCGCCGCGTCGGAATCGTTGAATCTGCCGAAAACACTCGGCTCGATCGTCAACGAAAACTGGCCCAAGATCCAATACCGCGTGCCCCGCGCCGATGTGCCCCGGTTGCTCGCCGAAACGCTCCGCGATCACACGATCGAAGATGTCGTCGTCGAAGACCCACCCCTGGAAGATGTGATCGCGGAACTGTTCCGCGAATCCATGCTAAACGAACCGTCTGAACCCTCCCCTGTCGCCACTTCATGATCACTCTCGAAAACATCTCCATCGGTTTCCGTGGCCCGCAATTACTCGACGACGTCACCGTGCGGATCAGCCGCGGGGACCGGATCGGTTTGCTCGGACGCAACGGCGCCGGCAAAACCACGTTATTGAAAATTCTCGCCGGCGACATCACGCCGGACCACGGCAACGTCATTCCCGACGGGGGCGGCAGCCTACGTGTGGCTCGGTTGACCCAGGACGTGCCCACCGACATTCATTGCAGTGTCCATGATCTGATGTTTGCCAAAGGCGACGATTTGCCGGGCCTCGCCGGATCGATCGGTCCTGCCGACCATGACACGCGAGAGGACTGGGAGATCGAACAACTGATCGAAGAGACGCTCTCGCGAATGAATTTGCAGGGCGACGAGCCGTTTGAGTCGCTCTCCAGCGGCATGAAACGACGCGTCTTGCTCGCTCGCACGATCGCGGCTCAACCCGATTTACTCTTGCTCGACGAACCGACCAACCACCTCGATATTCATTCGATTTTGTGGTTGGAGAAATTCTTGAAGAGTTGGTCGGGCACGTTGATGTTCATCACGCACGACCGGACGTTTTTGCAAACGCTCGCCAGCCGGATTTGGGAAGTCGATCGAGGGCGGTTGTTCGATTGGACGTGCGACTATCCGACGTTCCTTCGACGCAAAGCTGAGGCACTCGACGCGGAGGAAAAACAGAACGCGTTGTTCGACAAAAAACTCGCCGAGGAGGAGGTTTGGATCCGCCAGGGAATCAAAGCCCGACGTACCCGCAACGAAGGCCGCGTCCGGGCATTGAAAGCACTGCGGAACCAGCGTGGCGAACGGCAGTCCACCGAGGCGACCGCGAAACTGAATCTGCAATCGGCGGCTCGTGGCGGCGCACTCGTGGCCAAACTCGATGGCGTTTCGTTCGCGTTCGGTGAACGCACGATCGTCCGCGATTTCAGCACGTTGATCATGCGTGGTGACAAGATCGGTATCATCGGCCCCAACGGTGCTGGCAAGACGACGCTGTTGAAACTCATCCTTGGCGGGCTGCAACCCGACGAGGGTGAAATCAAGCTCGGCACGAATTTGAAGGTTGCTTATTTCGACCAATTGCGTGACACGCTCGACCCCGAAATGACCGTGACCGAAAACGTCGGCGGCGGGTCGGACAAGGTCGTCGTCGGTGATAAAACGAAGCACATCGTCGGCTATTTGCAGGATTACTTGTTCACGCCCGAGCGGGCCCGGACGTTGGTCAAGTATTTGTCCGGTGGCGAGCGCAACCGTGCGTTGTTGGCCAAACTGATGACCCAGCCCGCCAACGTGATCGTGCTCGACGAACCGACCAACGATCTCGATGCCGAGACGCTGGAGATGTTGGAAGAACAAATTGTCGGGTTCGACGGCACGCTGTTGATGGTCAGTCACGACCGAACGTTCCTCAACAATGTCGTCACCAGCACGATCGTGTTCGAACACGACGAGGCCCCCGGCACGGTCAACGAATACAACGGCGGTTATGACGAGTGGGAATCAGCCCGGGCCTATCGTGAGCGTGAAAAAGGCAAACCGGAATCGCCGCAGCGGGTTTCGAAGAACAAAATCCAGCCGTCTCCCGTCGCCGCTGAAACGTCCAAACTCGCACGGTTGTCGTACCACGAACAACGCGAGTTGAAACAATTGCCGGCCCGCATGGAATCACTCGAGTCGAAGATCGAACAGCTTCACGCTGAGATGGCCGAACCGGATTTCTATCAATCCGGTGGCGAGAAGATCGCGGCGACGGCGAAGGTATTGCGTGAGGTGGAAATCGATCTCGAAAACGCGATGGCGATTTGGGAAGGTCTGGAAGCCCGATCGGATGCGACGTCATGACCTCGTCCCTGAAAACCGCGAAACTGAAACAGCCGAAGACAAAACAGCCGAAGACAAAACCTGCGAAAGCCAAAGCGACGACGACGGAGAATTCTTGGTACGACCATCCGCAGTACTTCGACATGGTGTTCCGAGACGAGACGGCAGACGAGGTGGCGTTCTTTCACGATTGTTTCGAGCGATATTTGAGTCGTCCGGCGAAGCGCTTGTATGAACCCGGTTGCGGCAGCGGTCGGTTGGTCGTGGCGATGGCGGCGAAGGGGTTTGACGTCGTCGCGGTGGACAACAATTCCTCGATGCTCGCGTATCTCCGCCGGCGTTTGAGTCGCCGTAGCCTCGCCGGTGAGTTGGTACTCGGCGACATGACGACGCACGTATGTTCGCCGCTGGTCGATGCGGCGTTTTGCACGTTCAATACGTTTCGTCATTTGACCGATGCGAAGTCGGCGGAATCGCACTTGCGGAGTGTCGCCGCGTCGCTGCGAGCGGGCGGAATTTACATTCTCGGGTTCCACTGCATCCCGCTCGACGCGGACCCCGATTGCACCGAGCGATGGAAGGCGTCGCACGCGGGAACGAACGTGAGCGTGACGTTGAAGGTGATCGATTTCCAACGTCGACGACGTCAGGAAACGTTGCGGGTGTCGATCAAAGCGGTCAAACCGAGCGGTCGAATCGAACGCGTCCGCAGCGAGTTTCCGTTGCGGTTGTACACGCCCAATCAAGCCAAATCGTTACTGGCCAGTGTGGAGGACGTGTTCGAAGTCGCCGGCATATTTGATTTCGATTGTGACATTAAAACGGAGCGAGAACTCGACGAAGACCTAACCGATGCCGTGTTCGTGTTGAGAAAACGCGAATGAGTGTAGTTCCATTGTCCCAATTGACCCGCCGGGATAACGAATGTAGGTCCACTGTCCCAATTGACCCGCCAGGATAACGAGTGTGGGATAATTCACTCGGCAACGCGGTCCGCAGCCTTCGGCTACGGGGGACAATTGAGACAATTGTCCTCCAATCGCTGGCGACAAGTGAGACGATTGTCCTGCCAATCGTTTACCATGAGCAATCGATGACTGTTTCCCTCCCTTTTTCTTTCACCCTCTGAGTCGAACGATGGATCGCCTTTTCAATTTCGTTTTTGTCGCCGTGTTGTTTTGCCCCCCATTGATCGGGTGTGGCGATGGCGAATCTGCTGCTCCGGCGGTCTCGCCGGACGCTGGCTCGGCGATCGAAACCGGCTCGTTACCTGCGGCTCCCATGCCTGCGGCCCCGGCACCCGTGAAAACGCTGACCGAAGGATTGACGCTACCCGATGACGTCTCCGTCTCCGGAAGTGACGCGGCCGGCGACGAATCGTCCGCAGCCGACTCGGGCGAACCCAAGGGAATGCAGTTGCCGGACGAATTGTCTCCTTAGTCTTGCATTTCACTCTGCTTTTTTTCTCCCCTCCACCGAATCCCTTGACGGAATCCCCATGAGCGTCGAAATGCAGCTCGCTCGGATCATCATTTCCGAGCTGACTGACAACCAAGTCATCTATCTTAAAGAGGTCGATGGCGAACGACAGTTCCCGATCATGATCGGAATTTTCGAAGCCACCAACATCGACCGGCGCGTCAAACAGGATTATGTCCCGCAACGCCCGTTGACTCACGACTTGATCGTCGCGGTCGCGGAATCACTCGACGCGGTGATCGAAAAAATCGTGATCAGTGATTTGAACGAGCACACTTATTTCGCGCAGTTGATTTTGCGAACGGCCAGCGGCGAAGTCATCGAGGTGGACGCCCGCCCGAGCGACGCGATCGCCGTCGCGGTGACGTACGATCCGCCGCTACCGATCTTTGTCTCCGAAGACGTGCTCCGGGAAGTGAAAGCGGAGGGTTGAGAGTATCTCGCCGCTCCGCGTCGAGCTCATGAGTCACGCATGATCACGATGCGGAGCGTCGTGGTACCAAAAAGAGCACATGAGTCCTTCCTCTTCACGACGCGGAGCGTCGTGGTACAAACAACGCCTTGAAAACATTTTCTGAAATCGAACCGATGCGAGCCTGGTGCCGCGAACAACGTTCCGCCGGCCGAATTTTCGGGGTCGTGCCGACGATGGGAGCGCTGCACGACGGCCACCTTTCCCTGGTCGAACGGGCCTATTTGCAATGCGATGCCTGCGTCGCGACCGTCTTCGTCAACCCGACCCAGTTCGCGGCCAATGAAGACCTCAGCCGCTACCCGCGACCGTTGCAACGCGACCTCGACCTGTTGCAATCCGCAGGCGTCGAGGCCGTATTCTTACCCACCGAGGAGGTCATGTACCCCGGTGGATTCGGCACCTACGTGACACCGCCTCCGGTCGGACGAACGCTCGAAGGCGAGTCGCGACCCGAACACTTTCGCGGCGTCACGACCGTCGTCATGAAACTGTTCCAAATCATCCCCGCCGACGCGGCGTTCTTCGGGCAAAAAGATTACCAGCAATTGCGGGTCATCGAGCACATGGTTCGCGATCTGAACGTGCCGATTGAAATCGTGCCCTGTGAGATCGTGCGTGACGCAGACGGGCTCGCGATGAGCAGCCGCAACCGATATCTCACCGAAACGCAACGCAAGATCGCCCTCTCGTTGTCGGCCGCACTGCGTTCCGCGGAGAGGTTGTCCGGCACCGGCGAAACCGACATCGATGCCCTCGAACACGCGATGCGTGAAGCGTTGTCGGGTTGCGACAGCATCGATTATGCCGTCGTCGTTGACGCCGATACGCTGCAACGGATTAAAAAACTCGACCGTCCTGCCGTGGCACTTGTCGCCGCCCGAGTCGGCAAAACTCGATTGATTGACAACCGAATTCTATGAAACAACGCTCGTTTTTGAATCGTCTGTACGCGGGCACCGTGTTCTACCCCACGCTCGGTTGGAACATGCTGCTCGGCCGCGTTTTCAGAGTCCGCAATTGGTGGGATTTCGTTGACGAATTCGTGATTGTGGGCGCCCGTCCGTTCGCACGCGACGTCGAACCCTTGTCCGCCCTCGGCGTCCGCGCGGTCGTCAATACGTGCGAAGAATACGCCGGTCCGTTGGAGGAGTATGGACGGCTCGGTATCGTGCAATTGCACATCCCCACGATCGATTTCACGCATCCCACGATCGAGAATGTTCGCCAAGGAGTCGAGTTCGTCCAAAAACATGCGGAGCAAGGCGAGATAGTTTACATCCACTGCAAAGCCGGACGGGCACGCAGTGCGACGATCGCGATCTGTTGGTTGATTCAACATCGGGGGATGACACCGGCCGCAGCCCAAGCGTTGTTGCTGAGCAAACGACCTCACATCAATCCACGATTGACCGAGCGCGCCGTTGTCGGCGAGTTCATTCGCGGACTCGGCACCCACGAATCCCAACCCTCTCACCTTTCCCCTTGATCCGACCCTCATGACCCAAGCCACTTTCCGAGTCGACGTCACCAAAGAGCAATTCATTTTCTCGGCGGCCCACTTCATCACCTTTGCCACCGACATTTGCGAGCGCATCCACGGCCACAACTACGGCGTCCGAGTCAGCGTCGAGGGACCTCTTGATGAGAACCGTTACGTCGTCGATTTCATCGCACTTCGTGATGCGGTTTTAAAACAAACCGAGGCACTCGATCATCACGTGATTTTGCCACGCGACCACCGCGAGATCCTGGTCACCCAAGACGAGACGGAAACGACGGTGCGGTTCCGCGAGCGACGTTGGGTGTTCCCGAACGAAGACGCCATCATCATGCCGGTCGTCAACACAACGGCGGAGGAGATCGCACAGGTGATCGCCGAGCGCGTTCGTGAGCAAACGGCCGAACAGTTCGGTGACGCGTTGACGATGATCGAAGTCGCGGTGGACGAAAACAGTGGCCAATGGGGCGTGTGCCGGTTGCCGTGGAAAACCGAGGGTTGAATTTCGATCGAAAGCATGGTTGGATTGAGGGTGTTTCAAAGCTTCGCTTTTGAGCGACTGGACCTTCATCCCGTTTTTGTTCTCTTGACGCCAACGGCGTTGCCCCGCTCACTCCAGGCTTGTTCCGGCGGGAGCGACAACGCAACGGCGAAGATCTTACCATTGTGCGAAACTTTCGTTCCTAGATCAGACAGTCTCCCCTACTCGGGGAGAGGGGTCGGTGGTGAGGGATAACGGGCCTTGGAGAACACCTCGGTGCATCCGATATTTATTCGCAACCACTTTATACCGAGATCATTCTGTCGTATTCACGGTGGCTTCCGATCCATATTTAAGTGAGACCATCGGGATTTTCCACGGCAAGGGCCTTGAAGTCTCGCCCGACGCGAGCAGACCAAAACGGCCCAACTTTCGGTTCATCCGACGGAAGTGTGCGCCGACCCCAGGATCGAGGTTTTTCCAGGCATGGCTCCCGTGTCCCATGATTTGATGAAAAATCGTCCTCGGCGAACCGAAATCCGCCGAAATCCGCCGAGGACCGTCGGCACCATTAACGCACCGCTTTTGCAGGAAGACGCTGGCGACCGAGAGATCCCTTGTCCAGTGGCACCTCTGCAGATCTCGACTGCGTTTCGTCCGGCTTACGTAGTCGACCAGCATCCCTACTCATGCACCAATCTCGTTCGATCCGGGAGTCATGCTTTGAAAACCTCCGCCGCACGCTGCCGCTGGATGAACGAGAAAAAGAGGGGTGGTACGACGAGCCCGCAAAGAGTGCTGCATCAAATTTCCGCACGTGCTATCATCTGGCCACCGCGAGTGAGACTCGCCGGAATTTCGACCCTTGCCCTCCCATCCCACCACGAATGACTCATGGCGACTTCACCTGATTCCCCAGCCAGCGGCGGCCCCGATCCCAATGCCCCTGCCACCCCACTGACCGGAGGTCCGGCGGAGGTTAGCGACAAGGTGCGAGAGACTCGGGAGATCTTGCAGAAAGCCCAAGCCGAGGGCAAAACGCTGCGGGCGTATTTTCGCTTGTCCGGTCCAGGTTGGTTGCAAAGTGCGATCACGCTCGGCGGCGGTTCGCTCGCCGGGTCGTTGTTCCTCGGGGCACTCGGCGGCGTCAGTATGCTGTGGTTGCAACTCGTTGCGATCGTCTTCGGCGTGATCATGCTTTCGGCGATCAGTTACGTGACCTTGTCGACCGGTCGTCGTCCTTTCGAGGCCATTAATACCGAAATCAATCCGGCGTTGGGTTGGGGTTGGTTAATCGCCACGGCGATGGCCAATATGATTTTTTGCATGCCGCAGTTCAGCCTGTGCTACGACGCACTGGACAACAACCTGTGGCCGCTGCTGACCGGTTCGACGCTCGGCAATGAGAACAGTACGAAGTGGACCTGCACGCTGATCATTTTCGCCTGTGCGAGTTTCTTCGTCTTGCTCAACGTGCGTCAGGGCGCAGCGGCGAAAGTGTTCGACATTTTCCTCAAAGGCCTGATCGGCATGATCGTGTTGTGCTTTGTCGGTGTGACCGTGTTGTTGGCGACTCAAGGCCAAGTCGATTTCGGTGCGGTGTTGGCTGGATTGATTCCGGATTTGAGTCAGTGGGGATCCCCGGCCGGGCAACTCGGCGCGGTCGTTGACAAAGTGCCCGCGGAGGCGAGCGAGTTCTGGACGACGAAACTCGTCACCAGTCAGCGGTCCGTCATGATCGCCGCCGCCGCGACCGCCGTCGGGATCAACATGACCTTCCTGTTGCCTTACTCGATGTTGGCCCGGGGTTGGGATAAACCGTTCCGTGGTCTCGCCCGGTTCGACCTCTCGACCGGCATGGCGATCCCCTTCGTGCTCGTCACGGGCTGCGTCGTGATCGCCTCGGCCACGTCGTTCCACAACAAAATCGACGATCAACTCGCGTCGAACGATCTTGCCGTGATGAGCCAATCGGCGACGTTCAGCAAAGTTGTCGGCGGCGTCGAATTGGTCGCCGACGAGAACACCGAAGGCGGTTGGAAACTCGTCGATGATTCGAAACTCAAAGGTGATCTCGTTAACCGCATCAACATGACGCTCGGTGATCAAGCCGACAGCACCAGCGGGATTGAAAAACTGCAAATGATTGCGGCGTTGCCTGAAGAAGAAAAAAGGATCGCCTCCGCACTTGCCAAACGTGACGCGTTCCAATTATCGCAGACGCTCTCGCCGTTGCTCGGGGAAGGCAATGCCAAACTCGTGTTCGGTCTCGGGGTGTTCGGGATGGGGTTCTCGACGATCATCATTTTGATGTTGATCAACGGGTATGTGTTCCGCGAGATGTTGTCCAAGCCCAACGCCAACGGCCCGTTCATCGCTGGCGTGATCGTCGCGGGGATTTCGGGTGCGAGTTGGGTGGCGTTGTGGACGGACCCGGACTTGAAATTCTGGTTGGCGATTTTCGCCAGTACGTTTGCGGTGATGTTGTTGCCGATCGCATACATCACGTTTTTCCTGATGATGAACAGCCGCCGGATTCTCGGCGACGAGATGCCGACGGGAGGCCGTCGTTGGGGATGGAACATCGCGATGGGCGCTTCCGTGATTGGCGCTCTCATCGCTGCGGGAACCTCGATTTACGGCAAAGCGATCGACCCGAACGAACCGTGGCAATCGTTCCCCACGATCATGACCCTGCTCATCGTTTATACGATCGCCGTCATCGCCGGATTCTGGCACCACGCCCGTCATCGGCCTGCGGCGTGATGGGGTAAGGGTGTCGTCCTTTGCATTGGGACTCTGTTAAGACAGCGGTGGAACAGGCTAGGCTGGTAAGCAACAGCGAGACAATAAAACGCGCGGTTAACCGAAGCGGAAGTCGTCAAGACTTCCGTTTTCAGGTGTGATCAAAACTATTGACGAGTTCCGCTATGCGTCTTATTCATTTGCTGTCGCGAAGCACGCCGTCACAATGAATTCGGTGGAACCACGTAACAGCGTCTCTCTGAGACGCTGAAATTTGCGAGTCTCAGAGAGACTCGCCTACGTGAGGTTCCGGCGAACCTTTTCCGCCGATGTGCTCAACGGGCTGTTCCGAGAGGGTTTCCTGTTTTGTACGTCAGCGTTTCCAAGCTGACATGGCCGAACACGCGTTTGGCTTGTTTTCATTCAGCGGCAATTCGCTCTACGAGATTTCTTCAGGCTGCCGCGAGTCTTCAGGCTACGGCAGACTGGTAATTCGGATTTTTTGCGTGCGCAACTCTGAAAACGCTTGACATTGCCTAAGGGCACGCGGCATTGATTCAAACGCCCTGAGGGAGAATTCTCTCCCCTTATCGCAACGGTGAGATATAAAAGGTGTTTCCCCTCTTTTCTTATCGGAGACGAGTCAATGGTTCGTACAAAGCAGACAGGTTTTACATTCGTGGAGCTGTTGGTGGTGATCGCGATCATCGGTGTGCTGGTGGGTTTGTTGTTGCCCGCCGTTTAGGCCGCGCGCGAGGCAGCACGTCGGATGCAGTGCGGTAACAATCTCAAACAGATCGGTCTCGGGATCCACAACTACGAGAGCACGTTCAAACGGCTTCCGTTGAACCAAACGCCATCCGCCTCGTTCGCACACCCCGCTCCGTTGACCGCTCATTCAGTGAGTTGGCTGGTCGGATTGTTGCCGTTCATCGAGCAACCTGCGCTCTATGAAATGTATGACTTCAGTTTCGAGGTTTCCAACGACATTCGCAACGGAGCGAACTTGAACACACCGCTCATTCCGAGCAACGCATTTGTCGCTCAAACGATCATCCCCGCCTACCGTTGTCCGAGTGATGGTTTGTCCCGGGCACTTGCTCCGCAGGCTAACATGGGCGACATGAATACCTTTCAGCAGAACTACAAGGGTGTCGCCGGAGCGAACTGGCAATGGGGCGGATTCATAACCAACGGCGAGGGCATCGGTCGTGGTCGTCGTGGGAATCTCAGTGGGCAGGGTCTTGACCATGGCAACGGATGCTTCATTCGTAGTGCCAACCAAACGACCAAGGTGGAATTCCGCGACATTCTGGATGGGTTGAGCAACACCCTGATGGTGGGTGAGGCGATTCCGGAATTCTGCAGTCACACCGGCTGGACCCACTTCAACGCGACGACGGGAACGATGTCGGTGCCGCTGAACCAGCGGGCCGTCTGTGGAGGTGCCACGACAGGGACAAAAATGGGCGACCTGCGTGCATGTCGAGGCGATTGGCCGCACAACTATTCGTTCTTCAGCCTGCATCCAGGCGGTGCCCACTTTGGGCTTGCTGACGGTAGTGTTCGTTTTTTAACCGACAGTATCGAGTACACGCTGTACCGACGGCTCGGTTGCATCAACGACCAAAACGCCGTCGAAGTCCCGTAGCCACGATTGTCGAATTGACCACTTCCTGACTCACCCTTTTCCTCTTCGATTGCGTTTAAAAATGGACTCTGTGTTTTCTCGTTTGATACTTGGTTTGCCTCTGCTTCTGTTGATCGTCGGCTGCGGCGGCGAGGAATCCATGCTGCCGGTTTCCGGTACCGTTACGCTCGACGGCCAACCGTTGCCTGGCGTCAACATCATGATGATCCGCGAGGATGGGATGAGTGTGATGGCGAAGACGGATTCCACCGGCAGTTTTAGCAAGGCCGGGACCGGACCAACCGATGGCATTCCCGAAGGAACGTACAAGGTTGGCGTGAATGTGTTCATGGAGATTGTGGACGGTGAGGTCGCAGGAGCCACGCCCGCCCCCAAAATTTTGTTCGATCCGAAATACATGAGTGCGGACACCTCGGGGCTGACCATCACTGTCTCCGAGGGGATGACACCTGTGGAATTATCGCTGACGAAGAGGTAGCAAGGAAAGCAGTCATCGTCGAACCTGCTCGCAGCGCCGAATTGTTGGCTCTGCTGAGCGGGTTTGAGTAACGCATCTTGGTTGACAAGCGAAAAAAGAAAGAAGAGGAAATCTCGATTTTGCGTGCAAGATTGACGTGGGGTGTCCGCGAAGCCAGTGCCTGGTTCGTATTATCTGCGTGTGGTGCGGCTTGGAAGCGGAGCCGATGCCGCTGGGGTTTCTTCACCCTCCCGAGCGAAGCTGGTGAGCTCGCTGACTCGCTTCCGAAGCTGGGCGTTTTCGCTTTGAAGTTGGTCGACTTTGGGGTGAAGTTTCCCGCCCAGAGCGGGCAGTGGGCCGACTTGATCGGCGAGAGGGTCGGGAAGGAGCAGTGAAACATTCATGATGCCTCGGTCTAGAATCAATGCGGATCTGCTGCAAGGTCCTTCTACCCCGTCGGCGAATGTGGGGTGCATGACTTCTTTGCCGGGAGGATCATGATTGTCACGCTAGCTTATCGAAAACGACTCGATCAATAGGCCGCTAACGCCGATGAGATTTGGTCTAAAAAAACGAGTACTCGATTGTCGAATCGAACGCGGATTCGTAGTGCTCGATGCGTGTGGGTGTCGGTTCATCCGTCGGCCACCAAACGGCGATCACATCGAACCGGCAGGCAATGCCGATGAGTTTTTTGCGTTTCAAATATCGCAGCGCCGCACGGCTGATCCTCGCCTGTTTGTTCTCGTCAACGCGATCGGCGGGGTGGCCGGGTCGCCGCGTTGCCAGCGTTTTCACCTCGACGAAAATCATGAGTCGACGGCGCACGTCCATCGCGATCAGATCAATTTCCCCGGCTCGGTCGGATTCGCTTTCGGCGATCACTCGTAATCCTTTGCGGCGCAGTTCAATCGCCGCGACTTGCTCGCCCCGTTTGCCGACTTTCGCGTTCGGATCAAACGTGCCGTATCGCCAATCGGAATATCGCTGTTGAATGCGTCGAGCGAGATCTTTCATTGTTGCAGCGCGTAGAGAACCAGCCCGGCGATAATCTTTCCCGCGTCGCCGGTCGGGTAACCAGGACACTGGATCGAGTTTTGACTTTCCAACGCACAACTCAAATCGAGCGGTGAGAAGAAGATCGTATCGAATCCGTTGACCTCGACGGCTTCCATCACGGGTGCTCCTTTGCGGCGACGGACGAGTAACGCGGGATCGTTGCCGCGTTTTTGATTCGGGGTGCGGATTTCGACGTTCGTCAGATCGAAACCACCGAAGCGTGTCGTCCATGCCGGATGGTCGGCGGGCATGGACACGAATTCGGCAGCCGGAAGGATCGAACCGATTTCACGACGAACCGATTCGGCGAACGATTCACTGCCACAGATCGGTGAGGCGATGATGATGCCTTCGCGTTGGATGTAGTTCCGTAATGCCGAGCGAGACGCGTCGTCGAGTTCAAAGGCGGTTTGTCCGGTCAGGTACAGCACGCCGATTCGGGACAACGATTGTTCGGTCAGTTCGATCGGGGTGTCCGCAGCGATGACCTCGACGGTGAGTTTCTCGCGAATGATCAGCGCGGCGTTGGGCAACGCGCTACTGACCTGTTCTTCACCTGCGCCGAGTCCGCCTGCGGCGATCGGGATCGCACCGCGAGTCGGGACGGGGGCCTCGCCGGCGAGGATCGATCCACCGGCATCGAGTTTGTCCTTCAATTCCCGCCCCGTCGCATAAGCGAGAATGTTCTCGCCGATCGTGATCCCCGCGACGACTTGGTCACGAATCGGGTCGGGTAAATCCGCGCCACGTAGTAACGCCCCTCCTCGCGTCCAACGGCACGTTAGACTGCGCGGCGAAAAGAACACTGGCGTTCGGCAACATGCTCCGACACCGTACATCCAATAGTCCTCGCCGATCGCCGTCGGGTCGACGGGGGCTTGGGCGAACCACACCGGATGAGCCAGCGGCAGTCGTTCTAATCGCGAGTTGGGGTACCAATCGTTGCACAGAGAAACGACGCTGGATTGGAACGCCGCCGCGTCGCCACATCCGTCACCGGCGAGGGCGTCGAACAGGATCGTGCCGCCTTGATCGAGATAGTTTCGTAGGTTCTCGCGGAGCACCTCGTTGAACTGGAGTTTTTGATTGCCCGAGATCACGAGTACGGGGGATTTGAGGAGATCCTCCGTCGTCGCTTGCTCGGCATTGATCGTTTGCCACGTGAGTTCCTTCGACCAATCTCGCTCGACGTGACGGACGAGTTCGCGGAGCGCGACGGGATGCGGCAACGAGTCACCGTTGTCCTCGTTACCACGTCGCACGACGACGTTGCCGCGACGGGCATTGCCGCCCTGATTATTACTAGCGGACCGTAATGACGGATGATCGAGTCGACCGACGACGACTTGCCGTTTGCCTTTGGCGAGGAACAGCAATGCGAACGAGGTCGAGATATCACGGTTGGATTCGGCCATCCCGCCGCCCTGCCAAAACCCTTGGAATTTGTCTTGTAATTCGACCAATCGTTCGGCGCCCTCGCGGTACCAATCGCGGTTGCCGATCAAACGGCGGCCCGATAACCGTCCGACCCGTTCGACGGCGTAGAGATAGTAGTAATAGCTCAGCAATTCGCCGCCCGGGTTGGCTCGAATCGTGAAGATACGGCTGAGGTACTCGAGTCCACGTTCGAGCGATTCGTCGGCTTCACTGCCGGAGCAGCAATTCAGTCGCGCGGCGTTGCCGTCGTCGTCGAGATCATTGAGGCTGGTCCCACAGATCAGCAGAGAGGAGATGCCGGCGCAGGTCATCGAGCCGCTCGGTTGCGGGCTGCCGTAGGACCATCCGCCGTCACGTTTTTGAATACCACGCCAATACGCGGCGGCCGATTCGAAAACTTCCTTGGGGACTTCGACGCCTCGTTCGGTGGCGGCCCCGAGGGCCAGGATCGCGAACTGGGCGTTGGACGGGTCGCCGTTGGAGCGGTTCCCGCCGTAATCCCAAGCGCCGGTATTGCGTTCGGTGGCGGATTGTTGTTCGCTCGTCAACCACGCCGCGTTGCGGCGGATGCGGGGCATGTCTTCGAGGGCACCGACGGCACAGAAGACGAGTGTTTGCAGGGAAACAGCGTAGGTTTCGTTCGGTTGACACGTTCGCAGGTATTTCATCGCACGGACCAAATTCGGATCCTGACGTGAGACTCCGGCGTTGACCCAGGCGAGCGTGCAGAGGGACGACAACCCACACGATTGGCCGCCGTACTCCTGCCAATTGCCGCCTCGGGTTTGGGTTTTACGAAGGTATTCGATGCCGCGATCGATGGACCGTTGAACGGTAACGCCATCGATTTCGGCGAACGCCGTCGGTGGGGTCACGATCGTCACGGCAATCGCGAGCAACGCGAGCAACGCCGCCGTGGGCGCGTATGCTCTGTGGTGCGATTGTTGCATATTGGCTACCATTTGAAATTCCTTTTCTACCCAGTCTCGAGTATTCGATGACCGATTCTTCATCGCCGACGCCGCCCCCAATTAACGACCCGTCGGCAAATCAGCCGCCGGTGAACCCGTCGACGGCGAACCAGCCGCCCGCGTCGACACCTCCAGTCTCCTCGAAAACCGCCGCGACCGCAAACCAAGTTGCGCCGGTGAGTGGGAATTCGGCGAGCGCGAAACCTCGCAACCTCGCCGACGTGTTGCGTGAGTTCTCCGAGCATCAACAAAGGATGCGTGACGAACTCGGCAAAGTCATCGTGGGCCAAACCGAGACGATCGAACAATTACTGGCCGCGATTTTCACCCGCGGTCACTGTTTGCTCGAAGGCGTGCCGGGGCTCGCGAAAACGTTGATGGTCAGCACGTTGGCGGACATCCTCGACGTGACGTTCAAACGGGTGCAGTTCACACCCGATTTGATGCCGTCGGACATTACCGGAACCCAGGTACTCGAGGAAGACGATTCGGGGCGTCGTAGTTTCCGGTTTGTCGAAGGGCCGATTTTCACGAACATTTTGTTGGCCGACGAGATCAACCGGACGCCGCCGAAGACGCAGGCGGCGCTGCTCGAAGCGATGCAGGAACGCCAGGTCTCGATCGGGCGTGATACGCATATCCTGCCCGAGCCGTTCTTCACGATCGCGACCCAGAACCCAGTCGAACAGGAGGGCACGTATCCGTTGCCGGAGGCTCAATTGGATCGGTTCATGTTCAACATTAAAATCGATTATCCGACGGCCGACGAAGAGGAACGCATTCTCACCGCGACAACGCGAGGCGAAACTCCGACGGTGAACAAGGTGTTGTCAGCGCGTGCGATTTTGACTTGTCAAAAACTCGTCGCGAGTATCGCGGCGGGGCCGTTGGTGATCCGTTACGCGTCGCGTTTGGTCCGGGCGACACGGCCGAGTGACGAGTCGGCACCGGAGTACGTTCGCGAACTCGTCGACTGGGGCGCCGGGCCGCGCGCCGGGCAGAACCTGATCGCCGGCGCGAAAGCGATCGCGGCGATGAACGGACGATTCAGTGTCGAACCCAGCGACATTCACCGAGTCGCGTTGCCAGTGTTGCGGCACCGGATCGCAACGAATTTCCAAGCCCAAGCCGAGGGTATGAACACCGACGCGATCATCCAACGATTGCTCCAGGACATCGCGGTCCCGGAACCGCCGAAGATGGCCAAGGAGTAACGCTCGACTTCGCCTCCTGCGAAAACGCTGTGAAACCTACTGAGACCTTTTCCACGACCACCGGTAAACCGATCCCTGAGTCAGGTGGTCGAACCCGAAAACCATTTTTTGCGCCGTTGGAAAGACCGTCAGTGATCGACACGTTCGACGCCGCGGCGCTTGCGAACAAATATCAAAACTGCCCAATTGGACATGTTGTTCGGTATCCCATAGATGCAAGATTCCCTGATTACCGATCGAGACAAAACGGGTGGAACTGACGAATCGGAGAGCCGTGATTTGGGACGAGTAGCTACCCAACGCATCGACACCGTGGAACGTGAACAGCGGGTCGCCGGTTTTGCTATCCAACCATTGGATCGCGCCGCTGCGTGTTCCGATCACGAGGGCGTGTTCGTCTGGCGAAAAACAGGCGGTGGTGATCGAATCCCAATCTTTCCGTCGCAGCACCGTTGCACCGCTCGCCACATCAACGACTTCGATCCCGCTGAGTCCACCCATGACGAGACGATTCGTCGTCGGCGAGAACACCAAACAAAGTGGAAGGTTCTTAAACCAACGCCGCAGATACGGTTCCGACGAGTCACGTTGCAGGTCGTAGGCGAGCACCTGGTTGGTATTCCCTGTCGCGACGACGTAACGTCCACAATCGGAAAATGCCGCCAGGCCGAGTTTGCGAGTTACCGGGGAATGGGGCATCGCGATCGTGCGCACCTCCGGTGTGCCGATCCTCCCGGACGCGTCACGCCATCGGGTGAGTAAATGCAGGTTTTCCTCATCGTCGGTAATCGCGATGGTGGTTTCATCCGCGGAGATCGCGCAGGAGTTCAATTTCGCAGACGCACGCCACACCACGGTTGGCTCGACGGATCGATCCGGCGTTGCCGATTGCCCCGAATCCTCCGCATGAAAGTGACGAAGCACACCGTCGAATCCCAACGTCAACACGCCTTCGGGCGATTGAATCGGAACGATAAACTCGAGGCTGTCCGCCCCAATGACTTGCCGCTGGTGCCCCGCTTTCAACGGCGCAAACCGCTCGACCGCGCCATCGAGCGCGACCGTTGCGAATTCACCATCACCGAGAAACACGATATCCTCGGTGCGTCCACCGAGTCCCGCGACACGCGTGATCGGACGGTATTTCGGCAATCGATCGCCGGCCGCTTTCGTCATCTCAAATAAATCAATACCGGAACGTTGGTCCGCGACCGCGAGATAGCGATCGTTATCAGAAAACTTCATCGCGTTGGGTTCCGATGGGGTCGGAATCCACGCTCGGTTCTGCAGGTCGCTGCTATCGATCAACCCGAAACCGTCGCGATAGGTCTGCGTGTAGGCAGCAAATTCATGTTCGTTGGCGCCCGTCACGTTTGCCGCGTGCTTCAACGGCAAATCCTCGATCATTTCACCGACCAGGGGATTCCAAACCTGGATCGCGTCGGGGTCTCGCCGACTCGTCATCAATCGCTCGCCGTTGGCCGAGAGACTGAATGAAATATGACGTTGGTTAGTCGGAATCGTGAAACTTTTTTGATCCTTGATCGACCAACATTTGATGTTTTTGTAACGGCACGCCGACGCGATCACGGAGGCATCGCGGTTGACGCGGATCACCTCGAGCGTGGTGGGGTGGGAGTGAAAGACATCGCGAGTGCGTCCGGATACTGGATCGATCGCGATCACATTGCGACCGAACAGCGGCCAATCCGGGCCAGCAATTGCGAGTCCGCCGTCGGGCATCGCGGCGAGCCCGATCAACCGTTTCTTAAACCCGTCGAGACGATGGACTTCCCGTCCACTTTCGGCATCCCAAAACAACAACCGCCCGTCGACACCGCCGGTCACGATCGTCTGTTTGACCTGTTCGAACGGAGAGTTCTGCAAACGCACGACGTCGGTACCGGGACCGTCATGGTATCCCCAGATTTGGTAACGCGACCGCACCTCGTTGTCTAACAACCACCACTCGATCGTCCGCAGGTCGGAATCACCGGTTGCAGGAATTTGCCGGTCGAGCAGTTTGCGTACCTCACCATAGAGACCTTGGTTGAAACGCAGGAACGCCAACGACACGTCGCTGAGGTAACTCGTTCGCCGCCATTCCTGACGGTTTGATTGAGCGATCGATTCCTGGTGTACCGCTCGCACGCGTTGTTGTTCCGCGTTGAGGCGTTGTTGCTCGGCTTCGGCGCTTTGCGATTCCGCTTCGTTGCGTTGGACTTCGGCGACCACGAGTGCTTCCCGCAGAGCGACCGACTGGGCCTCGCTCCGGTCGGCATGTCGCCTGGCCTGAATCGCCAACGCCGCCAATTCCACGACGCCGACGAGCAATCCGATCATCGCCATCAACGCCAACGACGCGACCAGTCGGTTCCGACCTGACCAACGCCACACCCGACCGATCCGACCGACCGGGCGTGCCAAAGGCGGACGCCCGTCGAGCAACCGGTTCAAATCGGAATGCAACTCGCCCGCGTTCCCATACCGACGATCCGGTTGCTTTTCCAAACATCGCTGGCACACCGCACTGATGTCGCGTGAGAGCGAGGGCCGCAATTGACGAACCGACGGCGGGTCGAGGCTGACGATCCGCCGAATCGTGTCGAGGTCGCTCGCCGCCGCAAACGGTGATTCGCCGGTGAGTATTTCGTACAACAACACGCCGAGTGCGTGAACGTCCGAATGCGGTCCGTGTTCGTCAATGTTGCCCGTCGCCTGCTCAGGCGACATGTATTGACCGCTGCCGATCAACGTTCCGTCTTGCGTTTCGCCGGAATCGTGGACCATTCGCGCCATGCCGAAATCGGTCAAACGAGGCACCGGATGGTCCGTTTCCGCATCGGCCAAAATGATGTTGGACGGTTTGATATCACGATGGATCAATCCGCGGTCATGGGCCGCCGCTAAACCGGACGCGAGTTGGGCCACGATCGAGACCGCCATTCGCGGAGGCACCGGACCGTTGCGATCACGCAGCCACTGCATCAACGTTGGACCGGGGCAGTACTCCGACACGATGTAAGCGCGGTCCTGTTCCAACACCGCATCGAGAATCGGGACCAGGTTGGGGTGCGTTAACTTGGCCGCGATCTCCGCCTCGCGTCGAAATCGCCGCGCGTGCAAACTGTCAGGTAGCAAGATTCGGTGCGGCAATTTAATCGCCACCTCCCGACCGAGACGGGAATCACGGGCCAACCAAACCTGACCGAAACCACCTTCCCCGAGTGGTCGCATTAATACGAAGTGGTCGATCGTATCGCCCGACTCGAAACCTCGCATGATCAGTTCACCGTCACCGCTGCCCGGTTCGGCACGTGTGTTATCAGCACCCGGGATGGACAGATTCCCGAACGGCGAAATTTGCTTCGTCGGCGAATCAGACGGAGGGATCAAGAGAGCACTGCGATGGAGAGCACGGGAGAGCACGGCACCAATGCCGAGCTGATATCTTAGGCCATCGCCCGAGTGTTGCGGGGCGTCAAAACATTTTTTTCCTGCCGGTTTTCAACGTTGCAAAAAAAATGTCAATCGGAGTTCGCCAGCGACGCCCGCGTTTGGTTCAGTAATTCGGTCAACGTCTTCAGGTCGCTGCGACTGAGTCCCTTCATCATGCGTTTTTCCAATTCATACAACGGCGTCTTGACCGTCGCCGTCATCTTCTTTCCTGCTCCCGTGATCCGGACATGAACGACACGTCGATCCTGATCACACCGCTGACGCTCCACCAATCCGCCTTTTTCCAATTGATCGACGAGCGATGTGATTGCTGGCACCACCTGGATCATCCGTTGAGCGATCTCGCCACACGTCAACGGACGGTCGGCCATTTCTAAATTACGCAACACGTTGTAACGCGACAGCGTCAACCCGTGTTGACGGAACAAACGCGACAACCGGTTGTCGATCTGGTCACCGACCCGCAATAAATTCAACAGCACTTCTTGCTGCGGACCGGCAAAGGGGATCGGGCGATGCAGTTCTTCCTGTAGTTTCATCGGTCGTGCGCTCCATTGAAAGGAAAGTGCTTGACGAATCGATATCTTACTAATAAAGTATTTTCGACACAACCATCGGACTCTTGCGGCGTTCGCACTGATTCTTTGGCATGATCCATCTCCACCCGACTTCCGTGAGTCCACGTGCATTCCTACCGATCCCTGTCCCGCGTTGGAATTCTCGCCGCCTGCGTCGCGTCGGCCGGTTGCGATGCGACGCCATCGGGACCGCCATCGCGTCCGCCGGTGACCGTCACCGTCGCTCAACCGATTACCAAACGGATCGTCGAGTGGGACGCCTACACCGGACGTCTCGAACCGGTTGACTTCGTCGAGGTGCGGGCTCGGGTGAGTGGTTATTTAAAATCCGTTCACTTCACCGAGGGGCAAGTCGTCGAGCAGGGTGATCTGTTGTTTCAGATCGACCCGCGTCCCTTCGACGCCGCACTCGACGCGACCGAGGCGGCGAAGAGTCTAGCCAACTCGCAGCGAAACCAGGCACGGGCGGGGCTCGCCGAAGCGAAGGCCGCCCAATTGCAATCCGACGCGGCCGTCAAACTCGCCGAAACCCGACTGGAACGTGCTCGTTCGCTGATGAAACGCAGTGCGACCAGCCAAGAGGAACTCGACCAACGCGAAGCGGAATTCCTGCAAGCGAAAGCGGATACGGCCGCGAGCATCGCCAAAATCAATTCCGCCGAAGCGGCAATCGGAACCGCCTTGGCCGCGATCGAAGCCTCCGAGGCCGGCATCGAGATGGCCCAGTTGGACCTGGATTACGCGAGCATTCTCTCCCCTGTCACCGGACGGATCAGCAGCAAGTACGTCACCGAGGGAAATCTCGTCATCGGCGGGACCGGCACACCGACCCTGCTCACCACCATCACCTCGGTCGATCCGATCTATTGCACGTTCGACGCGAGCGAGCAGGAAGTATTGAAATACATCCGTCTGGCTCGCTCGGGAGGACGCGAAAGTTCCCGTGACGCAAAGAACCCGGTCTATCTTGGGTTGGTCGATGAGCCCGGTTTTCCACATCGCGGGTACATCGATTTTGTCGACAACCGGATCGATGTCGATACCGCGAGCATGCGGGGTCGCGGCGTTTTTTCCAACGAGGATCAGTTGTTGTTCCCCGGAATGTTCGCCCGCGTGCGAATCCCGGGCAGTTCGCCCTACGATGCGGTCCTGATCCCCGATTCGGCAATCGGAACCGACCAATCCTCGCAATACGTTTACATCGTCAACGACGGTGTGATCGAGCGACGAAGCGTGACAACCGGTCCGATCGTCGACGGGTTGCGAGTGATCCGCAATGGACTCGATGGCAGTGAGTCATTGGTCATCGAAGGTCTGTTGCAAGCCCGCCCGGACATACCCGTCGAAACGAAACCGGGCACGGTCGAAGCGATGGAAGATGGATTGCCTGATTCCTACGACGCGATCGTTCCAACCGCCTCCGCACAAGAGAATCCCGTTTGAAATTCCCGCACTTTTTTATTGAACGGCCGATCTTTGCATCGGTGCTGTCGTTCCTGATTGTTTTAGTCGGCGGGATCACATATTTCACGTTGCCGGTTTCGCAATATCCCGACGTCGCGCCGCCGACGATCGTGGTGCGGGCGAGTTATCCGGGCGCGACGCCCCAAGTGATCGCCGACACCGTCGCCACGCCGATCGAGCAGGAAATGAACGGCGTCGACAACATGCTGTACATGGAATCGTCGTCGAGCGCCGACGGGACGATGCAGTTGACCGTCACGTTTGAACTCGGCACGGATCTCGACGACGCCCAGGTGCTCGTGCAAAACCGGGTCGCGGTCGCGGAATCGCGATTGCCCGAGCAAGTCCGTCAAATCGGCGTGACCACAACCAAACAAATTCCCGACATGCTGATGGTCGTGCATTTGAATTCGCCCGATGAGAGTCGCGAAGAATTGTACATTAGCAATTTCGCGTTCCTACGCGTTCGCGACGCGTTGTTGAGGCTCGACGGGGTCGGTGACATTCGCATCGCCGGCGGCAACGAATACTCGATGCGGGTTTGGCTCGATATCGAACAAATGACCCACGTCGATTTGACGGCTGGCGACATCGTCGAGGCGATCCGGGAGCAAAACGTGCAGGTCGCCGCGGGCGTGATCGGACAGCCGCCGACGGGAGAGAACGGCGATTTCCAACTCAACGTCACCACCCAAGGCCGATTGGTCGGCGAGGACGAATTCGGCGAAATCATCGTCAAACGTGGTGACGACGGGCGAGTCACTCGGCTCGCCGATGTCGCTCGCGTCGAACTCGGAGCGCAGGACTATTCGCGACTGAGCTACCTCGATGGAAAACCCGCGATCGCGGTTCTGATCTATCAACGACCCGGCACCAACGCTGTCGACACGGCCGCCGAGGTCAAAAAATTGATGGCCGACATGCGTCCCGATTTCCCAAAGGGAATCGATTACGAAGTCGCGTACAACCCGACCGATTTTGTCGAAGACTCGATCTCCGAGGTGTTCAGGACGCTGTTGATCACGACCCTGTTCGTGATTCTCACCGTGTTCCTGTTTCTGCACCATTGGCGTCCGACGGTCATCCCCGTCGTTGCCATTCCGATCTCCTTGATCGGAACGTTCGCGGTCATGCAGGTGCTCGGTGTGACCTTGAATACGCTCTCGTTGTTCGGATTGGTGCTGGCGATCGGCATCGTGGTCGATGACGCGATCGTCGTTGTCGAAAACGTCGAGCGTTTGATTCGCCAAGGTTTGTCACCGCGTGAGGCCGCTCACCAAGCGATGGATGAGGTCGGATCGGCGCTGATCGCGACGACGCTCGTTTTGATCGCCGTGTTCGTGCCGACGATCTTCATCCCGAGCATCAGTGGCAAATTCTATCAACAGTTCGCGTTGACGATTTCCATCTCGACGGTGATCTCCACGTTTGTCTCTCTGACCTTGACGCCGGCGTTATGCGCATTGTTGCTGCAACCAACCGATGCACCGAAAAATCGACTCGGTCGCACGATCGATTTTCTCTTCGGTTGGTTTTTTCGATTGTTCAACCGGACCTTCGACGCGACCAGTGAACTGTACGCCGGTGCGATCTCTCGTCTCGTGCGGGTGTCGTCGTTCGTGTTATTGCTTTATGGCGGTTTGCTCGTCGCGACCGGCGTCAGTTTTACGATGATCCCGACCGGGTTCATTCCCGATCAAGATCAGGGGTACGTGATCGTCGCGATTCGATTGCCCGATGGGGCGTCGTTATCTCGGACGAACGAGGTGACCCAACGCGTCGCGGCCATCGGCAGCCGAATCGACGGCGTTGCCCACTCGGTTGGGATCGTGGGTTTGTCCGGAGCGACGTTCTCGGTCAGTCCCAATGCGGCGGTCACATTCCTGCCCCTTGATGATGCCAAAGAGCGGGCCGCTCGGGGACGTGGCGTGGGCACAATTGTGGACGAGATGCGGCGCGAAGTCGCGGCCATTAACGAAGCCGAAATTTTCATCATCCCACCGCCCCCGGTGCGCGGCATCGGTCGTGGTGGCGGTTTTAAAATGTATGTCCAGGATCAAAGCGGCGCCGGACTCGAAACGCTCAACCGGATCACCGAAGACATGGTCGCGCAGGCGAACCAGGAACCGGGCGTCGTTCAAGTGTTCACGAACTCTCGCATCAGCGTTCCGCAAATCCAGGCCGACGTGGATCGAACGAAAGCACAGATGCTCGACATTCCGATCGGGAACGTTTTCGAAGCCTTGCAGGTTTATCTTGGCTCGGTCTATGTCAATGATTTCAACCTGCTCGGACGAACGTACCGTGTAACCGCGCAAGCCGAACCGGAGTTCCGGGACGAACCGAGCGACATTTTGAAATTGAAGACTCGCAGTGCCCGTGGCGCCAGCGTGCCGCTCGGTTCGGTCGTTCAGTTGAAACGAATCGCCGGGCCGGATCGATTGGTGCGTTTCAATCTCTACCCCGCCGCCGATCTCAACGGCAGCACATCGCCTGGATTCAGTACCGGGCAATCGCTCGCGACGGTCGAGCGGCTCGCCGAGGTAAACCTGCCGCCCGGTTTCGGATTCCAATGGACGGAGATTGCGTACCAAGAACGCCAAGCCGGCAACACGATCGTGTATCTGTTCCCGCTCGCGGTGCTGTTCGTGTTCTTGGCCCTCGCCGCTCAATACGAGAGTTGGCTGTTGCCGTTGGCGATCATTTTGATTGTACCTTTGTGTTTGTTGTTCGCGATCGTTGGTATTTGGTTTCGCGGGATGGACAACAACATTCTGACGCAAATCGGCTTCATCGTCTTGATCGGACTGGCGTGTAAGAACGCGATTTTGATCGTCGAGTTTGCCAAAGCGGAAGAGGATAAAGGCAGCGACCGGTTCACCGCCGCAGTCGACGCGTGCCGAATGCGATTGCGGCCTATTCTGATGACCGCGTTCTCATTCATCCTCGGCGTGGTGCCGTTGCTGGTCGCGACAGGAGCCGGGTTCGAAATGCGCCGCGTGCTTGGCACGGCCGTGTTTAGCGGCATGCTCGGCGTGACGTTGTTCGGGCTGTTCCTCACCCCCGTCTTCTACGTCGTCCTCCGCCGATTCGCGAAAACTCAGTCGTCGGAATAGGTTTCCGGCAATTTGAGTTCTTCAATCGCAGCGCGATGGCATTACTTGGCTTTCGCAGCTTTGGGAAAGTGGCACGACCTCCGAAACCTGGGAGCATCGTGCCACAAAAAAACGTCACCGAGAATTGCTCTCGATGACGTTTCGTTTTTTTGATCCGTGTCAGCTCGAACGGTCAGTTCGCATTCATCGCGACGACGAACACGTCAACGGCTTGCTCCACCGAGCGAACATAGCTCGCGTCTTTGTCGCTCAAACGGTCCATTAGGACCGTGCAGGTCTTGCCGTTGGTCTTCAGCAATTTCACGTGATCGCCGGCAATCTTGATCAACTTGCCTTCGGTGCGGAAAGTGCCGGTGTTGTCCACCCAAGTCCTCGATTCGGTTCGTTCGATCGCCGTGAGTGTCCGAACTTCACTCGGTTTGGATACAGTTTCGACCGGGCCTATCGGCGTTTGACTGAAGATATCGTCGACGACTGGCGCCACTTCGTCGGTCGGCAAATCGTTGAAGAAATCATCGCCACCGGCAGGCGGTTGAGGCATCGCAGGCTCGGCAGGGGAATCGTTGAAAAAGTCTTCACCGAAACCAGGCTCATCGGCGGGTGCGGCGTCCAATGCGTCGCCAAAGAATCCGTCATCAGCGGGCATGGCGGCGTCATCGGCGGGTGCGGCGTCCAGCGCGTCGCCAAAGAATCCGTCATCGGCGGGCACGGCAGCGTCATCGGCGGGTGCGGCGTCCAGTGCGTCGCCGAAGAAACCGTCATCGGCAGGCATGGCGGCGTCATCGGCGGGTGCGGCGTCCAACGCGTCGCCGAAGAATCCGTCATCGGCAGGCATGGCGGCGTCATCGGCGGGTGCGGCGTCCAACGCGTCGCCAAAGAATCCGTCATCGGCAGGCATGGCGGCGTCATCGGCGGGGGCGGCGTCCG
>Ga0163216_100612_pt1 | contig 46588 bp, 46 predicted proteins | sample SynspAceP_FD_167610 | JGI IMG/M metagenome (GOLD analysis project Ga0163216, IMG submission 167610) | Saline lake microbial communities from Ace Lake in Antarctica - Synechococcus sp. Ace-P (Illumina Assembly) | ecosystem: Environmental > Aquatic > Non-marine Saline and Alkaline > Saline ...
GTGGTCGTCGCTTGCTTGTGAAGATGAATTAGCATGGCTGCACCCCGTTCTGAATGTCCCTCAGAACCGATCTTGCCATGAAAAAGGCAGATCGCCGAGGGTCAATGTGATGGTCCGGGATGGAACACCTAGTGCTCCTTGTTTCAAGCTGGGAGGTATACTGCGAAGATGTAAGCCGGCAGGCAGTTCAGAAAATCTCCAGTAAGTCTAATCTCAGGTTTTCGAGTCTGTCCGAACGAATGCAACGCGATACAGTCAAGTCTGCAGGTTTGGCTTTCAAAGATAACCAAGATCCTCTTACCACTAGGATCTTCTCCCTTACTGATCGCAATTGGTGCCAGCTAATACAAGAGGATCTAGAGGACTTCATTCGGGACTTTAATACGCCGAAGTTTGATAGACCAAAGGGAAAGACGCTTGATGATCTTTTTAGAAAAGTAAATGGCTTTCAGGCATCGAAAAGCTTGACGGAGTTCTTTTCCGAAGACCATTTTTGTAGTGGCCTTGACGAGATCGTAACGATCCGTGGTGAGGTGGCTCACAAAGCTACCCTGAGCGCAGATGATCGATTGAGCCCAGATGCTCTCAGTAACTATTGCAGTCGTTTTCTTGAGGCTGCTGGAGCTATAGATTTCATCATTAATCGGGACTTTAGGGCAAAATTGGGTTTCGCACCGTGGCAAGTTACGAAGCCAATCAAGGAATCCATCCGCGAGTGCTGCAGACCGTAGTGCTCAATCTCACTCCCGCCTCCTCAACACCTGCGCAGGCCTCGCAGCCAAGGGCCTCCAAGCGAACGCCAGCCCTGCCAGCAGCGTCGCCATCGCCCCGCCGATCACAATCGCCGGCGCAGACACCCATTCAAACGCGAACTCAGTGTCCATCACGAAGGTCATTACGCTCCACCCGGCCAATCCGCCTGCAACAATCGCCACAATCCCCGCCGCCGCACCCAAAATCGCGGACCTAAGCGCAAAGCTCGCCAATATTTGGACGCGCGCGGCCCCCACCGTCTTCAACACGGCTGCCTCGAACACCCGGCTGTGCTCGCCTGCTGCCGCCGCGCCGATCAGCACCACGAACCCGGTGATCAACGTCGCCGCCGCCCCGTAACTCGTGGCCGCCGCCAGTCCTGACAACGCCTCCGTCACCCGGTCAATCGCGTCGCGCACCCGGATCGCGGTGATGTTGGGCGCGTCTGCGGCCACGTCGCGCAGGATGGAGGCTTCAGCCGCCTCCTCCGCATAGACCGTCGCAATATGCGTATGCGGTGCGCCCGCCAAGGCGCTTGGATTCATGGTTAAGATGAAGCCGATCCCGGCGGTCGAAAAGTCCACTTCCCGAAAGCTGGTGATCTCGCCGGTGATGTCACGCCCGAGGATGTTGATGGTCAGCGCGTCGCCGAGTTCCAACCCCATCTCGAGCGCCTCTTCCGCCGCGAAACTGATCTGCGGCGGGCCTGAATACTCCTCAGGCCACCATTCCCCTGCCGTGATCGTCGTATTTTCGGACGGAGCGACGGAATAGGTCACACCTCGGTCACCTTGCAGCACCCAATGCTCGCCCGCGACCTCGCGCGCGGGCAGGCCGTTGATCCGCGTGATGATCCCACGCAGCATTGGCGCGCTGTCTACACGACTGACATCAGGGTCATTTTCGACGCGCTCAAGGAACGCAGGTAACTGGTCGTTCTGAATATCGACGAAGAAATAGCTGGGGGCAATCGCAGGCAAATCCCGCTCGATCGCGCTGCGCAGGTTGCTGTCGATCTGTCCGACACTGGCCAGCACCGCGAGGCCGAGACCGAGTGATAACACCACGCTCGTGGCCTCGCCTCCGGGACCGCCGACCGCGCCGAGCGCCAGCCTTAATGCCGTTCGTCCGCGCACGATTTTGGACCGCGCCAATCGCCGCGCCGCATGCCGCACCAGCCATGCCGACAAGGTTAACAACAACAGCGATCCAAGGATGCCTCCTGTCGCCCCCAGCGTCAGCTGCCAGACACCCGAGAACCATGTCGCCAGCCCGATCAGCGCAACCAAGGCCACGCCTATCGCCGCGATATACCGAACCCTGGGCCAAGTGCGCACTGGACCTGACGCATCTCGAAACAAGGCCGCCGCGCGCACTTGTTCGGTCCGCGCCAAGGGCCATAGTGTGAAGACAAGCGCCGTCAGCGCGCCGTACAAGGCGGCTTCAAACAGCGGCCCTGGATGCACACCAAACGCCGCTGGGATCGGCAGGCGCGCCTCGATGATCGGCGCAAAGATCAACGGCAACACAGCGCCAAGCATTAAGCCAAAAGCGATCCCGACCGTCGATAGAATGCCGATTTGAATCAAATAGGCCGCAAAGATCGTCCGCCCTTCCGCCCCCAACGTCTTGAGCGTCGCAATCACCCCGGTCTTGCTGTCCAGATATGACCGCACCGCTGCCGACACGCCCACACCGCCCACAGCGAGGCCCGCCAAACCGACCAGCACCAAAAACGCGCCGATCCGGTCCACAAACTCCGAGATCCCCGGCGCACCATTGCGACTGTCGCGCCAACGCAGGCCGCTCTCGGCAAATTGCGCTTCGGCCTCGGCCTCCAGCGCGTCCAACTCCGTGCCAACAGGCAAAGCCAAGCGGTAGGCGCTGTCGAACAATGTGCCCGGCTCTAGCAGGGACGAGTTCGCCAAGTCCGCCGTCAGCACGATGCTGCGCGGTCCCAAGCTAAACCCGCTGCCCGCGCCGTCCGGCTCGCGGGTCAGCGCCGCCATTAGCACGAAATCCTGTGTGCCGAGGCGCACGACATCGCCCAAACCCAAGCCCAACCGATCAATCAAAACCCGCTGTGCCACGATCCCCGGCAATTCACCCGTTCCCGCCAAAGCGTCTGCCAAACTCATCTCAGGCTCCAGCCCGACCGAGCCTTTCAACGGATAGGCCGCGTCCACGCCCTTCACTTGCGTCAAGCCGCGCTCCAACGCGCCGTCTCGGTCCACCACGACCATGGAGCGGAAGTCCACGATCTCGGAAACGGCCTCAGACTGCGCCGTCATCCACGCCAACTCATCGTCCTCGGCAAACCTATAGGTGAACGCAATCGAGGCGTCGCCCCCAAGGATCACAGCGCCCTCGCGCGCCAGCCCTTCTTGGATCGACACGCGCACCGACCCGACCGCTGCAATCGCCGCCACACCCAAGGCCAAACACGCCAAAAACACGTAAAACCCCTGCAATCCGCCGCGCAATTCACGCCGTGCGATCTTCCACGCGATCATTGCGCCGCCTCGCGCGTCTGCACCGTGTCGGCCTCAATCCGACCATCGCGCAGGGTGACAACGCGGTCGCAGCGCGCGGCCAAGTCCGGCGCGTGGGTCACCAACACAAGCGTCGATCCATGCAGATCACGCAAGCCAAACAGCATATCCATGATCGCTTGGCCGTTGGCCCCATCGAGGTTCCCGGTTGGCTCGTCCGCCAGCAAAATATCAGGCCGGGGGGCAGCGGCGCGCGCCAAAGCAACGCGCTGCTGCTCGCCTCCGGACATCTGGCTGGGATAGTGATGGACCCGGTCGCCCAAGCCGACACTGGCCAATTCTGCCTCTGCGCGCTCGAACGCGTCGGAAACTCCGGCCAATTCCAGCGGCGTTGCGACATTTTCCAGCGCGGTCATCGTCGGAATAAGGTGGAAGGATTGGAAAACCACCCCCATATGCCCTCTGCGGAAGCGCGCCAACGCATCCTCGCCCATCACCGTCAGGTCTTGGCCGAGCGCTTGGACAGCGCCGCCCGTGGCGCGTTCCAACCCGCCCATTAGCATTAGGAGAGACGACTTGCCCGACCCCGAAGGCCCCACCAACCCAACCGTTTCGCCCCGCGTCACCTCCAGCGAGATGTCGTGCAAGATATCGACCCGCCCCGCATTGCCCATAAGGCTTAGCTCGACATGGGACAGGGACAAAACGGCATCGGTCATAGGGGCGCTCCGGGCAAAGTGTACTGCTTTCACATATGGGGCGCGCAGCGACGCACTCAACCTGATAGCCGCCAGTTTTGCTGCAATTGCACTATGCGCCCCTGCACAGGCCGAGACCGTGATCGCGGCGTTGGGCGACAGCCTGACACAAGGCTACGGGTTGGTGCAGGAAGATGGGTTCGTCCCGCAGCTTGAGGCCTGGCTGCAGATGCAAGGCGCTGACGTGCGCGTTATCAATGCGGGCGTGTCCGGCGATACCACGGCGGGCGGGCTAAGCCGCGTGGGCTGGACCCTGACCGATGATGTCGATGCGATGATCGTCGCGCTCGGCGGCAACGACTTGCTGCGCGCAATCTCGCCCGAGGTCAGCCGCGCCAATCTCGACGGCATCCTCAGGGCAGCGGGTGCGCGCGGTGTGCCTGTGTTGCTGGTCGGGCTGCAAGCGCCGGGCAATTACGGGCCTGAGTATAAAGCTGCGTTCGACGCGATGTATCCTGAACTGGCCGAGGCTTACGGCGCGCTGCATGTGCAAAGCTTCCTCGGCGCGCTTCAGGCTGAGGCAGATCAGGGGGCGGCGTTGCGCGCGTTCATGCAAAGCGACGGCATTCATCCCAATAGGGCGGGGGTCGCCAAGATCGTCGAGGCGCTGGGCCCGGAGGTCGAAGCGCTGATCGCAAAGCTGGATTAGTGCCGCAGACTACTGCGAGGCGACAATCTGCGCCGGGGTGCGCCCGGCCAGCGTTATCTCCGACCGTTTGCTTTCGATCTGCGCGATAAGGATCGTGCGCAAAGCGGCACGTTCCTCGGCAATCATCGCGCGGATTTCGGCTTCAAACTCTTCGCGATTGAACAGCTCGTCCAGCTTGATCACCGCATAATCCGTCGCCAGCCAGCCAACGATAAAGCCACCAGCACCGCCAACCGCAGCGCCAATCGGCCCCAAAGGCGCACCAATCGCGGCCCCTACGCCCGCAGCGCCACCAGCGCCCGTGCCGCGCGTCGCCGTTTTCGCAGCCGTTTTGCGCCCAATCGAAAGCACCAGCTTGCGCGCCACAGCGCGGCTGACAATTTTCACTGCCTGCATGCCAACCCGCGCACCAGCGACACCCAAGACCAGCGAGATCGGCTTGCCGGTCGAGGCCCGCGCGCTCGCATCATCAAGCGCAATCCGGGTGCCTTCGGTTAGGAAGCGCAGCTCTGCACCTTCCAGCGCGGTCGCCAATTTGGCGTTCAAAGCCTGCTCGTAGGTTGCGTTAAACTGCGCCTCCAGCGAAGAGACTGACCCATCAAGCCGCTCTTGGAACCCGCCAAACAACCGCTCTTCCAGCGCATCGCCAACCTGTCCGGTCGCAAGCTGGGCAAGCTGGGTATATTCGCCAAGCACCGAATAATGAAAATCCGCATAGGCTGGGATCGCCGCATCCACAGGGCCGAATAACAGATCGAGGTGGTTGTCCACTTGCGCGACCGTCGCCGTCTGCGCGCGCGAGGCCGCATCGTCCACAATCGCTGCAATCTCAGCCAGCGGGATCACCCGCCTTTGTGCGTCAAAATCACCGCGCTGAATGCCGTAGCCTGTCAGGCCAATGGTCAGCACCGTCAATGCCGCGATCAGGGCCCAAAACGGTCCGCCCAAACGCCGTCCACGCGCGCCCTCGGGGGCGTTCGGAACACGGATCGGGTTTTGCAAGACAAGGGGGCTCGTCATATCGCGCCCTCCTTTCAGATGGGGCTAGGGGTCTTTGGGCTCGTAGGCGGCGGTGACAATATCGACCACCAGCCGGGTCAGCGAAAAACTAACCAAGGCATTGTAGAACAGCAGCAAGATAAGACCGAAAGGGGAAAACGCAAAGGATTGCGTCTGTTTGGCAAGCACCCAAGCCGCGGTCTCAAGGCTGCGCGGCAGGCCCAAGGCCCAGGCGACGACGTGATCGCGGGGCGGTAAAACGCTCTGGCCCTCGGCAATCGCGACGCTCAGGTTCGGGGCATCGGCGGCGGCAGGCGCAGGCTCCAAGTACCAGCCCAGATAGAAGAACGCAGCCGTCCCGACCAGTCCCATCACGACCGCTGCAATCGGTCCGGCAATGACCAAAATCAGATCGCGGCGGGTGTGCAAAGCGGCCCATCTGGCGGCAAAGGCCAGCGTAAATCCGGTCGCAACGCACAAGCCAATCGCCAGATATCCCTCGCGCACCGACGCCGTCAGCGCGAAATCGGCCAGCGTGATCACCGTCGCCAAGGCCGCCACGATCCCGATCAGATGCGCCACAATGCGCCCCTGAAATATCCGGTAGAGCCAGCTATCGGTGCGCAAGATCGCACGTCGCCACGTCATGCGCCGGATCACCGACCTGCGGTAGGTGCCGCGCCATACCAGCAGTGCCACGACGGCCAAAAGCAGGATCGCGGGGTCGCCAACGGGGTAGAGCAGACGCCATAAATACAGCACCGCAACAGCCAATACAGCCGCTGAAAACCCAGCAAAATATGACATCGGGATGTATTTCATCTTCGGGCGCGGTGGCGGGGTTCTCGGTTTGGCGGGTTCTACGGCCTTATACAGACGTGGACGTTCTTTGTCGCCCAAAACGCTCGCACCGACGTTGACCTCGACCAAACCCTGAGGTTGAGTGAGCGCTGCCTGAAACCGCGAGAACTTTGCCATGACCACTTACCTTTTTCCGCCCGCTCCACAGCCAAGTTTGGCCATCACGGGGGAAGATACATCTTATCCCGTCCACCGTATTTTCTGTGTCGGGCGAAACTATGTCGCCCATGCGGCAGAGATGGGCGGCGAGGTTGACCGCGAGGCGCCGTGGTATTTCATGAAATCCGCCCATGCGTTGACCCCGTCGGGCGTGACGCTGCCCTATCCGCCCGGAACCTCGAACTTTCACCACGAGATGGAGCTGGTGGTCGCCCTCGGCGCGCCCGCCTTTCAGGTCTCGGTCGAGGACGCGATGGACGCCGTTTTCGGCTATGCGGCGGGCCTCGACATGACCCGGCGCGATCTTCAGCAGGTCGGCAAGGATAACCGCCGTCCGTGGGATTTGGGAAAAGACATTGAGGGCGGGGCGGTCATCGGCACTGTCTCTCGTGCGGAAACAATGGGCGAGATTGGCCCGCAACGTATCCATCTGAGCGTCAATGGCACGAGCAGGCAAGACGCAACCTTGGCCGATATGGTCTGGAGCGTGCCTGAGATTATCGCCCATCTGTCGCAATTCTATCACCTGCAAGCGGGTGACGTGATTATGACCGGAACCCCCGCCGGGGTCGGTGCCGTTGTGGCGGGCGATGTGATAGAAGGCCAGATCGAAGGCCTTGCGCCGATCATCCACACGCTCGGTCCGGCTGAGTAAACTCGAAGGATCAATGCCATGCGGAAGACTTTTCTCGCCCTCGCCGTTTTGCCTTTCATGGTGTTGCCTGCGTATCCCGACCCGGTGGAGGACTCGAACTTCATTGCAAGCCGGACCGTCACCCCTGAAATCTTGGGCGCGACGATGGACCTTTTGGGCCCGGTTCTCGCTCAAGCGATCGAGTTTCAATTGAGCCAGAACCAGATCGTCCTGACCAATTCCGAAGGCTTCGTGCGCCTGATCGGGGAGGAGTTCCAAGGCGTCTACCTGCAAGAGCTTCGCGCTCAGACAGCCGCGCTCCAACAGGAGATTTTCACCGATACCGAGCTTGCAGGTATTGCTGCATTCTACGCCACCCCAGCCGGAGAGGCGCTGATCGAAAAGGCTCCGGCGTTGATGCAGCGCAGTCAGCAGATCGGCGAGCAACTCGGGGCAGCCGCGTTGCAAGAGGCAGGCTTTCGTCTGGTCAAACGGATGGAGGAGGAGGGGATTACCTTCACCGAAGACCCCACGATGATGGACCGGCTGCGCACCTTGCTAGGCCGTTAACTACCAAGCCCCTTTCGCGCGGATCGCACTGCTGCTTTCCCCGCGCATCGGCACATTCACAAAGCTCCACGCCGGGGCCTGCGCATAGGCCAGACCGAACGCATCGCGCTTGCGCACCCGGTAGGATCGGTAAAGCTGGGCTGCCTTCGAGGTCCGCGCCGGAATGCGTCCGCCGGGCCTTGCCAGCACCCCCAAAGGCACCGCCTCGATAATCTGCTGCCAGTTCTCCCAGCGGTGAAACTGCGCCAGATTATCGGCCCCCATGAGCCAAACAAACCGCGTGCGCGGATAAAGCTGCTGCACCGCCTTGATCGTCTGGGCGGTATACCGCGTCCCAATCCGCGCCTCGATATCGGTGATCGTCACGCGCGGATCGTCCATCAAAGCACGGGCCGCCTCCATCCGCCGCGCCAAGGGGGCAGGGCCGTGCGCCTTCAAAGGATTGCCCGGACTGACCAGCCACCAGACCCCGTCCAGACCAAAGCGCTTGAGCGCCTCGCGGGTGATATGCGCATGGCCTGCGTGCGGCGGATCAAACGACCCCCCGAGCAGCCCAATCGCCTGACCCGGACGGGCGGCGGGCAGATCAAACCGTGGGATCACACGCCTTCCGACGACTTGGCCCAAAGGTTAATATCGGCGTCCATGGCGTGCCTGTCGATCTCGGCCAGTTCCGCTGCGGTGAACTCCAGGTTCCCTACTGCGCCCGCACAATCCTCGATCTGGCTGGGCTTGGACGCGCCAATCAGGGCCGTCGTGATCCCGCCACCGCGCAAGACCCACGCAATCGCCATCTGCGCCAGCGTCTGCCCGCGCTGCTCGGCAATCGCGTTCAAGGCGCGCACCGATCCCAAAGCCCGCTCGGATATCGTGCTTGGATCAAGCGATTTGCCTTGTGCCGCACGACTGCCCTCAGGCACGCCATTTAGATATTTCTTCGACAAAATCCCCTGCGCAAGCGGTGTGAACGCAATCGATCCAACACCCAATTCCTGCAACGTCTCTTTCAGCCCGTCCCGCTCCACCCAGCGGTTCAACATATTGTAGGATGGCTGGTGGATCACACATGGCGTGCCCAGATCCTTCAATTTCGCCACCGCCTCGCGCGTCCGCTCGGTATTATAGGACGAAATCCCCACATAGAGCGCACGACCAGACCGCACGATATGATCCAGCGCGCCCATGGTTTCCTCCAGCGGCGTCTCAGGGTCAAACCGGTGCGAATAGAAAATATCGACGTAATCCAACCCCATGCGCTTGAGCGACGCATCACAAGACGCAATCAAATACTTGCGGCTGCCCCATTCGCCATACGGCCCCGGCCACATGTCATAGCCCGCCTTAGAACTGACAATCAGCTCATCACGATATCCGGCAAAATCCGTGCGCAGGATCTCGCCAAACGCCTCCTCGGCACTGCCCGCAGGTGGTCCGTAGTTATTGGCCAGATCGAAATGCGTGATGCCCAGATCGAACGCTTTGCGGCACATATCGCGCTTTATATCATGGGGCGTATCACCGCCGAAATTGTGCCACAGTCCAAGGCTGACGGCAGGCAGCCTCAACCCAGATTTACCACAACGGCGGTAGACCATCTGGTCATAGCGATCCTCGGCAGGGGTATATGTCATTGCAGGTTCCTTTCGGTTGCGGGCACACTGCACCTCGGCGGGGCGTTGTCAAATCCCGCAGCACCAATCGGAGCCTGCCCATGCGCCTTCTCACCGAACTCGGCCTCGGCACTTCGTTACGCCGGGGTGACTATACGGAGGCCGCGTGCCGTGCGGTGCGCGACGCGCTGTGGCACAATTCCATCAATCTGGCCGAGATGTTTGGGTTCGAGAAGACAGATATGCGCATCCGGGTCGAGATTGGCGCGCAGCAGCCTGACAAGGTTAATATCGCAGAGGTCGCATTGGTCTTCCCCTACGGCCAAACCGAAATCATCGTCACCAAAGGCGGGCTCGACGTTCCGCGCCCGGATGGCGATGGCAATCCCACGATCATGGTAAACGCCGCTTTGTCCGTCAGCTTCGATATGGAGGCCGCGCAATGACCGTGACCCGCCAAGACCAACGCTTCATCATCGAGATGGGCATGGGCAACGACCAATACGGCCAAGACTATACCAAGGCCGCCGCCCGCGCGATTGAGGACGCGATCCGCCATTCCGCGATCCCGATGTTTGCGGCCACCGGCATGTCCTCCGACGAGATGCGGGTGCAGGTCACAGTCGCTGTCCAGAAGCCAGAGGCTGTCGATACCAAGGTGCTTGCCGAAAAGCTGCCGCGCGGAAAGGCGACCGTCACCGCCACCTATGGCGGGCTGAACGTGGTTAACGACGAGACTGGCACAACCCTCGTAATTGCCACTGCGGCGGTCGAGGCTTTCCTGCCACGCCAAACCAAGTGGCGTCTCAAGACCGGTTGATCCCCGGTCACGGCGGCTCTAGGCGTTGAACATAGTTCACGACCTCGGATGCTGCCCATGTCCACCGCCGACCGCCGCGCCGCGTTGCGCGAAACCCTGATTGCGCTCGCCCGCGCCCGCATTGCTGAGGACGGGTTGCGTGCGCTGAAGGCGCGCGATCTGGCGACGTCCGCAAAATGCTCGGTCGGCGCGATCTACAACGTGTTCGGCGACCTGAACGAGCTGTCGATGGCCGTCAACGGCGAGACCTTCAAGGCACTCGGCGCGCATGTGCTGGCAGGCCTCGCGCCCCATGCAGACGCGCCCGCTGTGGACCGCCTGATTGCGATGTCGGATTCGTATCTCGATTTCGCGTCGGAAAATCCAAGGCTTTGGCGCGCGCTCTTCGACATCTCGCTGACCCGAACCCAAGCGCCCGAATGGTATCTCGGCGCGCTCGACGGGCTTTTCGCGATCATTGACGGCCCGATTGCCGAGGTGTTCCCGGATTTGGACGAGGATCAAGTGCGCTTGCGCACCCGCGCGCTGTTCTCATCGGTCCACGGGATCGTATTGCTGGGGATCGAGAATCGCATCTCCGGCGTTGGCCAAGATGACATGCCCCAAATGATCCGGTTCGTTCTGCGCAGCATCGCCGTTTGAAAGAAAATTTGAACGCTGTTCATTTTTAGTCTTGAACGCCGTTCACGAATCACGCATAAACATCCCATGAACGATGTTCACGAGGGAATGAAAAATGCTCAAGATCCTGAACACTCTGCTAATGGGCAAGACCGCCCGCGCCGAGGAAGCCTTACAAGACCGCTTCGGGCTTGACCTGATCGACCAAAAAGTGCGCGAGGCCGAAGCCGCGATGCGCGCCGCCAAATCCCAATTGGCACTGCTGATCCAGCGCGAACGCACAGAAATGCGTCTTCTGGCCCAACTTGAGGGACGCATTGGCGATCTGAGCAAACGCGCCAGCGAGGCCCTGAGCGCCGAGCGTGACGACCTCGCGTCCGACGCCTGCGCCGCAATCGCCGAGATGGAAAACGAACGCGCCGTGCGCCGCAATTCGCTCGCCCATATCCAAGGCCAAGCCATCCGCCTGCGCCGCGCGGTCGAGGCCGGTCATCGCCGCATGATCGATCTGCGCCAAGGCGCGTTGCGGGCAAGGGCGCTGCGGCGCGAGCAAGATATGCAATCGCGCCTCGGCGCCACAGCCCGCGCTCAAAGTGCCGCCCGCGAAGCCGTCGACTTGGTCGCGCGCGTTCTGGACCGCGACTGCCCCGGCGAGCAGGCCGAGATTTTGGCCGAACTGGAAGCGGGCATCCCCAACGAAAGCCCCATCCACCGCCTCGCTACCGCGGGCTTCGGCCCCAAGCTGAAATCAAGCGCTGCCGACGTCATGGCGCGTCTGAAATCCAACCCTCAAACTGCTTAACCAAGCAGCAGAAGGCCAAAACCTGACACATTTTCCCCCGTGTGTGGCGTCCCACCCTTTGCCCACACACCAAACTGGCCCGGATCTCGCGTTCGGGCCATTTTTTATTGCGGCGCGACCGCATCCCCCAACGCAATCTCGCCCGGTTCGATCACCGACGCACACCACCCGCCATGACCGCGCATCGCCGCATACCCGCCCGAACCAAGCGCTGCCTCCATCCGCGAGCAGGGCGCGCAAACGGTCGTGATCTCCAGAACCGCCGACCCAATCCGCAAGCGCCGGCCCTTCAGGGCGCTTAAGTTCAGCCCCGCCACCACAAGGTTGCGCCGCAAGACCTCCGGCGCGGCAGGCCCGCGCCCCAAATACGATCCAATCGCCGTCAAATGCTCCGCCTGCACCAGCGTCACCGCGCGTTTGCCCGGACGCCCATGATCGCCTGCCAGCCCCGCGTCCGAGATCGCCACCCGCTCAACCACATCCATCCCAACAAGCCGCGCGCCCCGCAGCCCAATCCACGCCACGCGCCCCGGCTGCGCAAACCGCGCCATCATTTGCGCCAACTGCCCCTGCATCGTCACCCCTCCAAACCACAACCGTCGATTGCCCCGCGCGCGCGCCTCCGGTAGACCCCCGCGAAACCCACCTGACCGGAGCATTCCAAATGGCAGCCCATCAATACGTCTACCACATGGACGGCGTCTCAAAGACCTATCCCGGCGGCAAAAAATGCTTCGAAAATGTTCGCCTCAGCTTCCTGCCCGGCGTCAAGATCGGTGTCGTAGGTGTCAACGGGTCGGGCAAGTCCACCTTGATGAAGATCATGGCCGGGCTCGACAAGGATTTCACCGGCGAGGCATGGGCGGCCGAGGGCGCGAAGGTTGGCTATCTGCCCCAAGAGCCGACGCTGGAAGAAGAGATGACCGTGCGCGACAACGTCATGCTCGGGGTCAAGGTTAAGAAAGACATCCTTGATCGCTATAACGAGTTGGCGATGAACTACTCCGACGAGACCGCCGACGAGATGGCGAACCTGCAAGACGAGATCGACGCGCAGAACCTCTGGGATCTTGACAGCCAGGTGGACGTGGCGATGGAAGCGCTGCGCTGCCCGCCTGACGAGGCGATGCCCGAGAACCTGTCGGGGGGAGAGCGTCGCCGCGTCGCCTTGTGCAAGCTGCTGCTCGAAGCGCCCGATATGCTGCTGCTCGACGAGCCGACCAACCACCTTGATGCTGAGACGATTGCATGGCTGCAAAAGCACCTGATCGAATACAAGGGCACCATCCTGATCGTCACCCACGACCGCTACTTCCTCGACGACATCACCGGCTGGATTCTGGAACTCGACCGCGGGCGCGGCATTCCCTACGAGGGCAACTACTCCGCATGGCTGGAACAAAAGGCCAAGCGGCTTGAGCGCGAGTCCAAGGACGACAAGTCCAAGCAAAAGACGCTTGAGCGCGAACTGGAATGGATCCGCGCCGGGGCCAAGGCCCGTCAAGCCAAGTCCAAAGCCCGAATCAACGCCTATGAAGAACTGGCTGGTCAGTCCGAGCGCGAGAAACTCAGCCGCGCCCAGATCATCATCCCCAACGGTCCGCGCTTGGGCCAAAAGGTGATCGAAGTGGAAAACCTCACCAAAGCTTACGGCGACAAACTGCTGGTCGAAGGCCTGTCTTTTGCGCTGCCTCCGGGCGGTATCGTCGGCGTGATCGGTCCCAACGGGGCCGGTAAATCCACGCTTTTCCGCATGCTGACGGGGCAAGAACAGCCCGATAGCGGCACGATTGAATATGGCGATACCGTCTCGCTTAGCTATGTCGATCAGTCCCGCGACGCGCTCAGTGCCAAGTCAACCGTCTGGGAAGAGATCAGCGATGGCGGCGAGATCATCCAACTGGGCGATGCACAGATGAACTCCCGCGCCTACTGCTCGGCGTTTAACTTCAAAGGCGGCGATCAGCAGAAACCCGTCGGCTTGCTGTCTGGGGGCGAAAGGAATCGCGTCCACTTGGCCAAGTTGTTGAAATCGGGTGGCAATGTCCTCCTGCTTGATGAACCTACCAACGATCTTGACGTAGAAACGTTAAGAGCCCTTGAAGAGGCCATCGAAAACTTCGCCGGATGCGCCGTGGTCATTAGCCACGACCGCTTCTTCCTAGACCGACTCTGCACCCACATCCTCGCGTTCGAGGGTGAGGCCCATGTCGAATGGTTCGAGGGCAACTTCGAGGCCTACGAGGAAGACAAAGTCCGCCGCTTGGGGCCAGATGCGTTGGAGCCTAAGCGGGTGAAGTATAAGAAATTTACGAGGTAATTCCGATGAAGCTTGTTTTGTTCGCCTTGGCGGTTGTCTTCACGACGACCGCCGCTTTCGCCCAAGAATCAACCGTCCTTGACGAGCGTCGGATTGACCGCTGGTTGGTCACCAAACTTGAAACGCCGTCCTCGGGTCTCAGTTGCCAGGCTTTACGCTGTAACACGCGCACCTGTGATAATGCGCGCACGGCAACCTTCTTTCGGCTCTGGGGCTCGGCTCGCAGGCAAGCCATCACCCCGATGTTGGGTGCGGATTTCGCCTATGACGGTGTGCAGACGGCGGTCGTCGATATCGGTGAGCGCCGCTTTGCGTTTGAACAACGGGTCCAGAGCACGCAACGCCTCTACATCGCCAAGAACGCTCGGGACGACGTGGTCATCATGCGGCTTATCGCCAACACTCCCAGCGAGGACATTGTTTTTAGAACCGAGCTGGGTGCCGCTGCATTCAAACTAAGCGGTTTGACGGACGTCTTGGCCTATTTCACGCGGGAATGTGGGATCCCGCGCCCCTAAACTCGGGGATGCACGCCGCTGTACGCCGCGCATTGATCGCCGCAAAAGTCGCGCGATTACTGGGAGTCTTGGTGAATTCCTCACCCGGCCTCCGGCGCCTCCGACCCCAAACTCTCAGCCGTATACGCGCCCATCCGGGCCTTCCGTGCAGCCTCTTCGCGCCCTAACCGCGCCTCCATCCGATCATACCGCTCGATCAGCTTCTCCTCGGTCCTCATAAACTCGCCGATCTTCATCTGCATCCAGGTGCGCAGCAGCGCGTTGATCCGCTCCTGATAGCCTTTGCCCATCGCTCGAAAGCACCGCGCCACGGACCGGTCCAGATACAGCGTGATCTTCTCCTTTCTCTCCGTCACCGCATAGTCGAACTCCAGCATATGCCATTCATCGGGCACCTGTTCGCGCACCGTCTCTTCAATCATGTCGCCTTTGCGCATGAATATCAGGGCGTCGAACATCGCGTCTTCCGCACGCTGGCGGGCTTTGGTTTTGGGGCGCAGGGCCAAGGACATTTTACACCTCGCATATGGATACCCTGCATCCTCTCAACAAAAGGTTAACGTCTTGCAAATGCACCGTTCGGTCGCACCGACACGATACCGACGTTATACCGACGCGATACCGAACCCCCCTTTTGGCGGGGCAGAGGACCTCTCTCATCCCCGCACGGCAGTGGGTCACTTTGAAATCAGAAAGTTTTGACTGTCTCGCGCGAGGGTTTGCACCGATCAGCGACACGCACTATCTTACACCCATGACAGACAAACCCAAGAGACCCCGTGACGCTAACCAGCTTGCCAAGTTCATAGTGGACCAATCCACGATGGATAAGGAGGAATTGGAAGCGCACCGCAAGAAACTTGCTCAACAAAATCAAAAGCCCGGTAATTTTGGCTCGTCCAATGGCAATGGGTCAGATGACACGTAAGCTGCATAAGGGTTCGGCACTGGTTTTCTAATTCTGGTTTTTAAGCGGTGATCTCGTAAGATGTCTGACCCAAAATAATGCCTGCCACGCTTCTCGCCATGCGGCACAAGGAAGCCTGAATCAACTAATTGTTTCAAGTCTCTGGTTGCAACATGAACTGAAACTTCCGCCTCTCTTTGGTATCGTGAGTTAGTCATCCTCATGCCGAGTGCGCAGTCAAAAAGCGGTATGGTCATACGTTCATGTAGCCCACTATCGCGGGCCACGCGATCAATCCGCTCAAACAAAGCATCATATTCCTCGTGCCGCCTGAGGGTTGTTAAAGCCTGTTGATAGTGTGCCGTGAGACAAAACCTTATCCAGGATAAGGTGCCGTATTGCGGTGACCAAGTTCCATCGCTCATTTCCTCAAGCGCTTTATAGTATTCCGGCGTGTTGCGCCCCAACCACTCTTCGATGCTGGAGAAGATCGGGTGATTTAGTCCGTCTTGTGAAAGAACATGCGTTTGCAAGGCTCGCGCCATTCGCCCATTTCCGTCCCGAAACGGGTGTATCATCGTTAGATTGAGGTGCGCCATCGCCGCCTTGATCAACACGGACGTGTCGGTATTCGTGCGGATGTAAGTTACAAGCTCGTCTATCAATGCGTCTACTTGCTCGTGATCCGGTGCTACGTAAACTGGATCTGGATGCCTGTCATCGACCACGAATATCTCTCGTGACCTCCATTGGCCGGGACTCTTGCCCATGTCCCATTGAAGCATCATGAAATGGAGGCTTTTTAAGAATTGTTTGCCAAACTCAAAGGTTGGGTCTTGGCATGTCTGGAGGATATAGGTCATGGCTGACCGGTAGCTATTTATTGCAAGCCAAGTTTCGGTTTTTTCGTCAAGAGGCGGCTCATCTTGCTCTACCGCAGCCATGGCCTCGTCTAGCGAGGCGTCGTAGCCCTCGATGCTGTTGGACCCCCGAATCGCCCTAGCTAAAGTTGCCTTCCTCAGTGTTCCAAACCACCTGCGGGGGTTGTGGTTTGTGTAGATGCTGAGTTTTTCGCGTTGCTCCCGGATCAGCCCAAGAACATGCAAGTCAGCGTCGGTTAGTTCTGGCTCTTGATAGATCATGCGAGTAATTCCATTATCAATCAGCATTATGCGGATATATAACTTGCATTTTGCTGAAGTCAATCTATATATCAAGCATGAGAAAACTCGATACCAAATCCCGCGCCCTGATCATCCGCCTGTTGGTGGAAGGTAACTCCATCCGCGCCACATCGCGCATCGCTGACGTGTCAAAGAACACCGTCACGAAGCTGCTTGAGGACGCTGGCAAGGCGTGTGCCGAGTATCACGACGTCAACGTGAAGGGTGTTGACGCCTCTCACGTGCAAGCCGACGAGATTTGGTCTTTCTGCTACGCCAAGGCGAAGAACGTAGAAGGCGCAAAAGTCGCCCCTGCTGACGCTGGCGATATCTGGACATGGACCGCGATGGACCGGGACAGCAAGTTGATGATCTCCTACACAATCGGGGATCGCTCTGGCGCAACGGCACGTGAGTTCATGTTTGATCTGGCGTCCCGTGTTGCGACACGCATCCAATTGACCACCGACGGTCACGGGGCATACCTCAAGGCCGTCACAGACGCTTTCTCCGGCGATGTGGACTACGCCATGCTGATTAAGCAGTGTGGCGACCCTACAGGCACCAAAGGCCACGAGCGGAAGTATAGCCCCGCCGAATGCACGGGCGCGATTAAAGAGGCGATCTTCGGCAAGCCCGATATGGATCAGGTCGGCACATCACATATCGAGCGCCAGAACCACACAATGCGCATGGGCATGCGCCGTTTCACGCGCCTGACCAACGCGTTCAGCAAGAAAGCCGAGAACCACGCCTATGCAGTTGCGCTGCACTTCATGCACTACAATTCGTGCGCACCCACAAGACGCTTCGCATGACCCCAGCAATGGCCGCAGGCCTTTGTCGATAGCCCTTGGGAGGTTGAGGATGTTGTGGCGCTGGTAGAGAAGGCCGAAGACGCAGCGCCGAAAAAGCGTGGCCCTTATAAGCCCCGCAAAAAAGATATTTCAAAGTGACCCACTGCCCCCCCACACGCCCTCTTGATATATTCCCGAAACCTGCTATATGCCCCATCAGCTAACTCTATCGACCCTGTCTCCTTATACGGCTTCAGTCACTCGATCCAAGACGACGCCGGGCTGCCGCAACTCCGCGGGCAGCGCAAATAGGAGACTACGGATATGGCCACTGGCACCGTAAAATGGTTCAACACCACTAAAGGCTTCGGCTTTATTGCACCCGACACTGGCGGCAAAGACGTGTTTGTACACATCTCTGCAGTCGAGCGCGCAGGTCTGACCTCGCTCGCCGACAACCAGAAGGTGACTTTTGACCTCGAAGCTGGCCGTGATGGCCGCGAGAGCGCATCGAACATCCAACTGGCGTAAGCCGGTTCGCCCTTTGGGGCAAATGACCTAACGGAATTGGGCGCGACCATCAGGTCTGCGCCCTTTTTCATGCCCGCAGTCTTGACCCCTGCGGCGCAGCATGCACCCCTAAAAGTCACGCGAGGGAGGCCGCCATGTATCAACCCGTCATCACCGGAACCGGGGTGTTTACCCCCAGCCAGATCATCACCAATGACGAGCTGGTCATCGCCTTCAACGCCTATGCCGACCGCTTCAATGCCGAGCATGCAGATGCGATAGAGGCAGGCGAGGTGGACGCAAAACCGCATTCCTCATCCGAGTTTATCTTCAATGCCAGCGGGATCGAGCAGCGCTATGTGATGGATAAGACAGGGGTTCTCGACCCCGCAGTCATGTTCCCCCGCCTGCGCAAACGCAGCGATGACGAGCCGGGAATTATGGCCGAGATGGCACTGGACGCCGCCCAAAAGGCGCTGGCTGAGGCGGGCGTTGACGGGGCCGAGGTCGACCTGATCCTTGTCGCAGCCTCCAACCACGAGCGCGCCTACCCAGCCATCGCCATCGAAGTTCAGCAGCTTCTGGGCGCAGGCGGCTTTGCGTTTGATATGAACGTGGCGTGTTCCTCGGCGACCTTCGGCATCCAGGCCGCGTCCGACATGATCCGAGCTGGGTCGGCGCGCAAAGCCCTCGTGCTGAACCCTGAGATTTGCAGCGGCCATCTGGAATGGCGCGACCGCGATTGCCACTTCATTTTCGGCGATGTGGCCACGGCCACGCTGATCGAGCGCAAAGAGGATGCCAAGGCCGGGCATTGGGACATCGTCTCCGCCCGCTGTGCGACGCAGTTTTCCAATAATATCCGCAATAACAACGGCTTCCTGCGCCGCAGTCTGCCCGACGGCCTGACCGATCAGCGCGATATGCAGTTCATGCAGAACGGGCGCAAAGTGTTCAAAGAGGTGCTGCCGATGGTCGCCGCACATATCACGGGCCACATGGCCGAGGAAGATGTGGCACCGGGTGACCTCAAGCGCCTCTGGTTGCATCAGGCCAACAAAACGATGAACGATTTTATCGGTAAGAAGGTGTTGGGCCGCGACCCTGAGCCGGGCGAGCAACCCAACATTCTACAAGACTACGCCAACACCTCATCGGCGGGATCGATCATCGCGTTCTCGCAGCATTCAAACGACATACAGCCGGGCGAAACCGGGCTGATCTGTTCGTTTGGGGCAGGGTATTCGGTGGGATCTGTGATCGTGACCCGGCGCGCCTAGAATCCCCGGACTTGGTTAAACCACGGCGTGAGTGACGCAATGACGAGGCAGAAGAATCAGGCGTTATTTGCAACTGATTTCTATCTAAGCCGGAGCCGAGACATGCAGCATCCCTATTTCTTCGGCTACGGCTCTCTGGTGAACCTCAAGACCCACGCCTTCCCGCACGCCGCCCCCGCGCGCATCACCGGGTGGCGCAGGGTCTGGCGCGAAACCGATCTGCGTCCGGCGGCGTTCCTGAGCGTTGAGCCTGATCCGCAAGGCATCCTCGACGGAGTAATCGCGGCGGTGCCCGACGATGATTGGGCCGCCCTCGATGCCCGCGAATACGCCTACGCGCGCCACGCGGTTGATCTCACCACCTTGCAGACCGGTGCGGCGCAGGTCTCTGACGTCCAGCTCTACGCCACCCGGCCCGAGATCAGTCGCCCGGCAGGCGCTGCCCATCCGATCCTGCTCAGCTATCTCGATGTCGTGGTGCAGGGCTATCTCGCGCAGTTTGGCGAGGACGGTGTGGCGCAGTTTTTTGCCACAACCCACGGATGGGACGCGCATATCCTCGATGATCGCAGCGCCCCGATTTATCCGCGCGCCCAAAGCCTGACCGCGCCAGAGGCAGCCCTTGTGGACAGTTGGGTGCAACGCCTAGCGACGGTGGTGCATCATCGATAGCAGCCGCTCGTGAAAGCGCGGGGTCTCGGACTTGCGAAGGCTGCCCGTGGCAACCAACCGTTCGGCCAAACCCCATGCCAGCAGCCCGAATATCAACCCGCCGACTGCTTGTCCGATCAGCACACCGGGTGCTCCGTAATAATACGATCCCAGCATCACCAGCGGGATCGTCCCAAGCGTGTGCCGCCCCCAGTTCAACCATGTTGAATAGAACGGGTGGCCCATATTGTTGAACGCCGCATTGGCCACAAACAAGGTGCCATTGAAGAAGAACGCCAGCGCCAGTGGGCCGCAGAACAGATAGATCAGCACTGTCGCATCGTCACTTGCTTGGAAAAGTGCCGCGATGGGGCCGCGCAGGAAGAACAGGATCAGCGAGGCGGCGACGACATAAAGCGCGGTGAATAACAAAGCGGCTCGGAACGCGCCCCGCACCCGGTCATTCAGGCCCGCGCCAACATTCTGCCCTATGATTGGCCCAACCGCGCCGGACAGCGCAAAAAGCACGCCAAAGGCCACAGGCGTTAGCCGCGCGATGATCGCCATGCCCGCGACCGCATCCTCGCCGTATTGCGCCATGGCGCGCGTGACGTAAGCTTGCCCGATGGGCGTGGCGAGTTGCGTCAGAATCGCCGGGGCCGCGATGGTCGCTATTGGGGGCAAGTCTTGCAGTAGGCTCGCGCGGGTCGGGCGATCAAAGCCGCCGTGGTAGCGAATGATCGGGATCAGGGCGACGGCCCCAATGGTGACGCGTGCGGCGACTGAGGCGAGGGCCGCGCCAGTCAACTCCAAGTCCAGCCCGAAGATCAAGATCGGGTCCAGCACCGCATTGACCACACCGCCCCAGATTGTCGCCATCATCGCTCGGCGCGCGTCACCATGGGCCCGCAAGATCGCACCGCCAATCATGCCGACCATAAGGAAGGGCAGGGACGGCACGATGATCTGCAAGTAGCCCACGGCAAGGTCTGCGGTCTCGTCCGTGGCCCCCAGCAGCGACACAAAGAACGGCAGGTTCACCCAGACGAGCGCTGCAAAGATCGCGCCGAACACAACGCCGTAGATCACCGCATTGCCCGCGCGGCGGCGGGCGAGCGCCTCGTCGCCCGATCCAAGCGCACGGGCGACAAGCGCGCCTGCCGCAATCGCCATGCCGATCCCAAAAGACGTGGTGAAAAATAGGATCGCGCCCGCATATCCCACGGCGGCGGCCAGCGCGGCTTGCCCGAGCATCGAGATGAAGATCATGTCGATCAGGTCCACCGCGAAGATCGCGACCAGCCCCACAGAGGCGGTCAGCGACATCACTGTGACATGGTTAAATAGGTTCCCGGTCAGGAACTTGGCTTGCTCGGCCATAGCGTTCTCTCTCGTCGTTCCATCCCCTTGATAGACCGGGCGTGCCTCCGGCGGGGATATTTTTGGAACGGTGAGGGTGCGTGTGCGCTCAGAGTTTTGGTTTGGTCTGCATAAGCGGCACGAAATCGGCCATCTCAGGGCCTTTCGCGCGTCCGGTCAGCGCTTTGCGCAGCGGCATGAACAGACCTTTGCCTTTGCGCCCGGTCGCCTCTTTCACCTCGGTGGTCCAAGCGCCCCAAGTCTCGGTCGAGAACGGCGGTTCCGGCAGGCGCGTCAGGGCCTCGGCCACAAATTCGCGATCCTCGTCCTCGACCTGCGGCGTCGCGCCATCGCGCAGAACCTCCCACCATGGGGCGAGGTCTGCACGGGTGTTGATGTTCTCGCGCATGACGTCCCAAAACTGGGGGGCGATGCCTGCGGGCACGCCGAGCGCCGCGATCTCGTCTGCCATCGCGTCAAACGGCAAGCTGCCAAGGTAGCGGTGCGTCAGGGGGCCAAGATCATCGACGTCGAACTTGGTGGGGGCCGAGCCGAACTGGCCGATCTCGAAGCCCTCGACAAGCTCGTCCAAGGACGAGCGCAACTCCACGGGCTGCGACGATCCCAGGCGCGCCATCAGGCTGAGCAGGGCCAAAGGCTCTACCCCGCTGGCGCGCAGATCGCGGATGGATAGCGTGCCGAGGCGCTTGGATAGGCTCTCGCCCTGCGGTCCGGTCAGCAGCGAGTGGTGGGCGAACGATGGGGCCGTGCCGCCGAGCGCTTCGATAATTTGAATCTGGGTCGCGGTGTTGGTCACATGGTCCGAGCCGCGCACAACATGGGTCACGCCCATTTCGGTATCATCGACGACGCTGGCAATCGTATACAGCACCTGCCCATCGCCGCGAATAAGCACAGGGTCGGACACGGAAGCGGCATCAATTGAGATGTCGCCAAGCACACCGTCGGTCCACGCGATCCGCTGCTGATCAAGTTTGAAACGCCAGACACCACTGCCCCGCTCGGCGCGCATTGCGTCTTTTTCAGCGTCGCTCAGCGCCAAGGCCGCGCGGTCATAGACAGGCGGTTTGCCCATGTTCAGCTGCTTCTTGCGCTTGAGGTCCAGCTCTGTCGGGGTCTCGAATGCCTCATAAAATCGGCCTGCGGCGCGCAGCTTGTCGGCGGCCTCGGCGTAGCGGTCCATACGGCTCGATTGCGTCTCGATCCGGTCCCAGGTCAGGCCCAACCATTCGAGGTCTTGCTTGATCGCATCGACGTATTCCTGCTTGGACCGCTCAGGGTCCGTGTCGTCGATCCGCAGGATAAACTCACCACCCGCTTTGCGTGCAATCATCCAGTTCATCAGCGCGGTGCGCAGGTTTCCAACATGGATATAGCCGGTGGGCGAGGGGGCGAAACGGGTGACGGTCATGGGGATACGGTGCCTCTGATTGCGGCTTGTGCTCTTTCATAAGCGAGCCTCCTTGTCCATATCAGGGCTATGAACTGGTCTTATACAACTGCGCCTGATCTAGAGGCGTTTGCCGTGATGGCCGAGGCCGCGCGCGCGTCTTTGCCCGCAGAGATCGTTGCTGCCTCTGCCGCGCTCGCCCTGCGGGTCGAGGATTGGCCAAGTGACGAGATGCTGGACGGGCTTGAGATCGACAGCGCCTATGCGCTGACCGGGCTATATGAAGGCATCCCGCTGACCGAGAAATCGGTGATGGATCAGCCGCACGGTCCCGATGTGATCTGGCTGTTCCGGCGTCCGATCCTTGATGAATGGGTGGACCGGGGCAATATCGCGCTCGGGGCTCTGATCACCCATGTGCTCGTCCACGAGTTCGCCCATCACTTCGGCTGGAGCGATGCTGACATCGCCGCCATCGATCCGTGGTGGGAATAGCTGCATCACATCTGCGCCAGCGCACAGGGCAACAGGCTGGGACGTGCTACTTTACGTTTCGTAACTTGACCCACCCGGAGCTTCCTCGCATGATCAAAATGACCCGTCGTAAAGCGCTGGCAACAGCCGCCGCCGCCCCGCTCGCCTTCGCCGCGAGCACGAAAGCCAGTTTCGCCGAAGGACACGCCATGGGCCCGTCACGCGGATCAATCCACCAGCGCTTCGCGCTCGGCGACTTCGAGGTTACCACTTTGCTCGCAGGCACCACGCCGCGCGACAACCCCCAAGGCATCTTCGGTATGAACGTGTCGGCTGAAGAGTTCGCCGCCGCCAGCGCCGAGAATTTCATCCCCACTGACATGGCGCAATTCTTCTTTACGCCGACGGTCGTGAAGGCAGGCGAGAACACGATCCTGTTTGACACCGGCCTGAACGCAGGCGGTATCACCAGCGCGCTGAGCGAGGCGGGATACGGCGCGGATGACATCACCCATGTCGTGCTGACCCACATGCACGGCGACCATATCGGGGGCCTCCAGACGGAGGGCACACCGACCTTCGCCAACGCAGTCTATGTCACCGGTGCAGTTGAGCATAATCACTGGTCGAGTGCCGGAAACGCTGGCTTTGACGCCAATGTCGTGCCGCTGAATGAGAAGATGAGCTTCCTGAACGGCGGTGATACCGTCGCGCCGGGGATCGAGGCGGTGGAAGCGTTTGGGCACACGCCGGGCCACATGGCCTACCGCATCACTTCCGGTGGCGCGGCGCTAATGCTGATCGCCGATCTCGCCAATCATCCGATTTGGTCGCTGGAGCGTCCCGATTGGGAAGTCCGCTTCGATGCCGACAAGGCAGCCGCCGCTGCATCACGTCGCAACGTGCTGGGCATGATCGCGGATGAGCGCATTCCGATGATCGGCTACCACATGCCGTTTCCGGGCATCGGCTATGTCGATACGCGCGGCGACGGCTTTCGTTACGTGCCACATTCCTATCAGCTGATGCTGTAACTTAACTGGCCTGAACCGGGTATTTCTGGTTCAGGTCGCCTAGGCCTGCGCGGATCAACTCGGCCAGAACGTCCATGTCGATATCGGCCAGCTTGTTGATATAAAGACAGGCCTTGCCCATCTTGCACTTGCCCAGACGGCCCAAGACATCGTCGAAATCGGCATAGCCCGGCATGATATACAGAGACAGGTTTCCCTTCCGGGGGCTGAATCCGGTGGCGAGGCTGTCGCCTTCGCGCCCGCTCTCGTAGCGGTAATGATAGCTGCCATAGCCCACAATCGTCGGGCCCCACATGCGCGGTGCCCAGCCCGTTAGCTGTCGAAATAGCGCGTCGAGCGCCAATCCATCAGCGCGCCGCGTCGGATGCTCTACCGCCTGAAGGAAGGCCGCAACGTCGCCGTCATGTGCTTGGGTTTTGTTCTCGGCCATTAGACTGCTCCGATGTACTCGCCACGCGCAGGATAGCTTTTGTCGATGGCAAAATCGACAGCCGACAGAAGTTCGCTGAAATGCGGACGCACGAAGGGCATCGACTGGACGCTCATGTAATAGAGCGTTTGGTCAGGGTTGATCAGGAACAAGCCCGGTTCAGCGAAAAGCGCAGGCTCCTCAATCCCAATGGAGGTATTGCCGCGTGAGGTCGAGATATACAGCCCCCAATCGCGCGCCATTTGCAGTGGCAGGCCATAGCCAAAGCGGAGCTTCTCAGCCGGGATTTTGTCGGCCATGCCTTGGGTGCGGTCCTCGCCATCCGATGAAATCGCAATCGTTGCAATGCCACGATCAGCGAACGCATCGACGCGGGTTTCCAGATCCTTGAGGTAGGTCGCACAGATCGGGCAATGCAGCCCTCGGTAAAAACACACGACCGTGCCGCGCTGGGCCGTCTCAGTGGCCAGATCAAACGTGCCACCGCCTAGTAGGGGCACGGTCAGGTCAGGGGTCGTTTGGCGGGGCATTAGCATGGTTGCGGTTTCCTTTTTTGTGGCACGGTCGAGTGTCAGTGGAACCTCCGCTAACACTCTTAGGGAAATTAACTCTTCGTTAGTTACTTAATAAAGCACGAAAAACAGCGCCTTACCCCTCATCCCGCCACCTGTTCACAATCGGATAGCGCCGGTCCAGCCAGAACGCGCGTTTGGTCAGGCGCGGCCCGGGGGCCGACTGGAAGCGTTTGTATTCTGAAATATACAGCAGATGCTCTACCTTCTTGATCACCCCACGCTCGAACCCTTCGGCCACCAAATCGGCCACGCTTGCATCGCGGTCCACCAGCCCATCCAAGATCGCATCGAGCACCTCATAGGGCGGCAGAGAGTCCGCGTCCTTCTGATCGGGACGCAACTCCGCACTTGGCGGTTTGTCGATGATCCGCACGGGGATTACCTCGCCGTCCGGCCCGCTCATCCACGCGCGGTGGTTCGCATTGCGCCAGCGACACGTCTCGAAAACCCGCGTCTTGTACATGTCCTTGATCGGGTTGTAGCCCCCCGCCATGTCGCCGTAGATCGTCGCATAGCCCACCGCGACCTCTGACTTGTTGCCTGTGGTCAGCAGCATTTCGCCAAACTTGTTGCTCAGCGCCATTAGCAGCACACCGCGCAGGCGCGATTGGATATTCTCTTCGGTGAGCCCCTCGTCGGTCCCGGCAAACAAGGGCGCAAGCGCCTCCGTCACTGCCGCGCGTGGCCCCGAGATCGGCACAGTATCGTGGCGCACGCCCAAAGCCGCCGCACATTCCGACGCATCTTCCAGCGAGTGCGCGGAGGTGTATTCCGACGGCAGCATCACACAGCGCACGCTCTCAGGCCCAAGCGCATCGACAGCAATCGTGGCCACCAACGCGGAATCAATCCCACCCGACATGCCCAAAAGCACCTTGCGAAAGCCCGTCTTCCCCATGTAATCGCGCAGGCCCTCGACCATGACGCGGTAGTCTTGTTCCCACGCGTCTGGGTGCGAAACCACTTCGCCGGGCAGCGCGCGCCAGCCCTTATCCCCACGCTCAAAATCCAGATGCGAGATCACCTCGTCCAGCACAGGAAGCTTCATCGCCAGCGCTCCACCGGGGTTCAGCGCAAATGACCCCCCATCGAAGACTTGATCGTCCTGACCACCAACCATGTTCAAATAGACCAGCGGCAACCCCGTCTCGATCACGCGCTGCACCATCAGGTTCAGCCGAACATCGAACTTATCACGGTAATAGGGCGAGCCGTTGGGCACGAGCAATATTTCTGCCCCCGTCTCTTCCAAGGTCTCGGCCACGGCAGGCCACCAAGCATCCTCGCAAATGGGCGAGCCGATGCGCACAGGGCCAACGCGGTAGGGCCCATCAATCTCGCGCGTCCTATACAGGCGCACCTCGTCAAACACGCCCTCATTGGGCAATTCATGCTTGCGGATGACGGTGCTGATCTTGCCGCCCTCAAGGATGGCATACCCGTTATAAAGTCCGGTCTCGTCGCGCCAAGGCGTGCCGATCCCCATCACGGGACCGTTCGCGCAGGCAATCGCAAGCGCCTCGACCTCGGCCATGGCAGCGGCGGCAAAGGCAGGCTTCATCACCAGATCTTGGGTCTGGTAGCCCGTCACGAACATCTCGGGCAAGGCCACCATATCCGCGCCAGCCGCCTTGGCTTCACGCCATGCGTCGCGGGCCTTGGCGGCATTGTCAGCCAGTGCGCCCACGGTGGGGTTCAGTTGCGCAAGTGTTAGGCGGAATCTGTCGGTCATAAGCGTCCCTCGTTGCGCCGCTATCTAGCAGATGATGCGGCAAGGGAAAGTGGGGGCAGACGTCACGGCAGATGTGATCTGGAAAACCGTTGTCTCTGCAAGGGGCGTCAAGTAGCGTAAGGGTGCAAGACAAGCGGCCCCGAGTGCCGCGTCAGGTGAGGTGGTCGATGAGCTTTCCAGCGATGCGAAATGGTGTGGCAACAGCCCTCGTGGGGGCGGTGTTAACGCTTGGCAGCGGTCAAACTGCCCATGCCCAAGACAGCGTCACCGTCAAACAGTTCGATGATGGCGGTATCTATGAGGGCACATTCCGCAATGGACGCCAGCACGGCACCGGCACCTACCAACTGCCCAATGGCTACGAATATACCGGCGATTGGGTCGATGGCGAAATCCAAGGCGAGGGCACGGCGCGCTTCCCCAATGGCTCGGTCTACTCTGGTCAGTTTCTGCGCGGCAAACCCGAAGGCGAGGGCCGGATCATCTTCGCCGATGGCAGCCTGTATGAGGGCGAATGGCTCGACGGTAAAATCACCGGACAAGGCGTTGCGACCTACGCAGATGGATCCGTCTATCAAGGCGGGTTCCTGAATGCTCAGAAACACGGCAAGGGCGTGCTGCAACGCGCCAACGGCTTTGTCTATGACGGCGATTGGGCGAACGGGCTTGAGGACGGCGTGGCTGCGATTACCTATCCCGATGGCAGCATCTATGAAGGCACGATGGTGCAAGGCGCGCGGGCAGGCGAGGGACGTCTGACCATGCTCGACGGGCTCACCTACGTGGGCGAATGGGCCGATGGGCAGATGGCCGGAACTGGTCGGCTGATCCAGCCCAATGGCGACATCTATGAAGGCGCTTTGTCGGGTGGGCTGCGCGAAGGCCAAGGCGTGATGATCTACGCCAACGGCTTCCGCTACGAGGGCAATTTCCTAAACGATATGCGCCACGGAACCGGACGGTTCGAGGGGCCAGATGGATACCTCTATGCAGGCGGATGGTCCGAGGGCCAGATCAGCGGCGAGGGGGAAGTGACCTATCCCGATGGCTCCGTCTATACAGGCAGCTTCGCGGCAGGGCTGGCCGACGGGCAAGGGCGCATCGTCTACCCCGATGGCAGCAGCTATGAGGGTGGCTGGAAAGCGGGCGTGATCGAAGGCGCAGGCACAGCGCGCTACGCAAATGGTATCGTCTATGAGGGCGGCTTCCAAGACGCCAAGACCCACGGGCAAGGCACTATGACTTACGCAGATGGCTACAGTTATGCGGGTGGCTGGACACTGGGTCTGCGCGATGGCGAGGGCGAGGCAACCTATCCCGACGGCACGATCTACCGAGGGCAATTCGTTGAAGGACTGCGCCAAGGGGTCGGCACGATTATCCACGCCGATGGGTTCAGCTACACGGGCGAGTGGCGCGAGGGCGAGATGACAGGCTCGGGCACCGCGACCTATACCAACGGCGATAGCTATGCGGGCATGTTCCGGCAGGGCAAACGCTGGGGGATCGGCACGATGACGTATGTCAGCGGCGAGGTCGAAGAGGGGCGCTGGCAAAATGGGGCGTTCATGGGGTCCATCACCGATCCCGAGGGGGACGATACGTAAGGAGCGCGGCGGCGCAGTCGCGCATAAGCTCGGCCAAACGCAAGCGAGCGCCTTCGTGGCTGCGGGCCGCCCGAGGCCTACAAGACGCCTAGACCACTTCCCCGGCATCAAGCCGTTTTAACCATCGACCTGCATCGCGCAGCACAGCTTCGCGGCGGGTGACGTCCATACGCTCCCACGTGCGGTACATCTGCGCCATACGCGGGTTGCCTTGGAACTTCTCGCGGTGGCGCAGCAGGAAATCCCAGTAGAGCAGGTTGAACGGACACGCCTTATCGCCGATCTTCGTGGTCACGGAATACGAACACCCTTTGCAATAATCGCTCATTTTATTGATATACGCGCCGCTCGACACATAGGGCTTGGACGCGACCACCCCGCCATCGGCGAACTGGCTCATGCCAATGGTGTTCGGGGCCTCGACCCATTCAAACGCGTCGGCATAGACCGCCAGATACCATTCGTGGACCTCGCCCGGATCAATCCCGGCCAGCAGCGCGAAATTGCCTGTGATCATGAGGCGTTGGATGTGGTGGGCATAGGCCTCGTCACGGGTTTGGGCGACGGCTTTGGAGATGCAATTCATCCGCGTCGGCGCGCCCCAGAAAAACGCTGGCAGCGCACGGGTATGTCCAAGGCCGTTGCGCGTGGTGTAGTCCGGGCCTTCGTGGAAATAGATGCCCCGGATATATTCGCGCCAGCCGAGGATTTGGCGGATGAACCCCTCGACAGCGTTCAGTGGGGCGTGACCTGCGCGATAAGAAGCCTCGGCCTGATGACATACCGCAAGCGGATCGAGCAGCCCGATGTTCAGGTAAAACGAGATCAGCCCGTGATAGAGGAACTTCTGATCCGCCAGCATTGCGTCTTGGTAGTCGCCGAATGTGGGCAGGCAGTGGGTGAGGAAGTCGCTGAGGCAGGCTTGCGCGCCCTCCGCGTCGGTGGCGAACCAGAACGGCTCGAGCGTGCCGAAATTGTCGGGAAATTCGCGCGCCACAAGATCGATCACCTCGCGCGTCACGCCGTCCGGTTCCGTCCGCAGCCGCTCAGGAAACGCCATCCCCTTCGCAGGCGGCTTGCGGTTGTCATGGTCAAAATTCCACTTGCCGCCTTCAGGCTTATCTCCGTCCATCAGCAGCCCGGTTTTGCGACGCATCTCGCGGTAGAAATACTCCATCCGCAGTTGCTTGCGCCCCGAGGCCCAAGCCTCAAACTCAGAGTGGGACGCAATGAAGCGGTCATCCTCAAGCAGCCGCACGCCCATCTCTTCAAGCTCTGCAATCAAACGAAACTCGCCCGGTCGGGTCGCGATCATCTCGGGCGCGCCATGGGTCTCGGCACCGCGCAGTAACGCCTCGCGGATCGACCCGGCAGGTTCCGGCGCATCATAGGCGGTGTAGTCCACCGTCCATCCCTGCGCCCGCAAATGCGCCGCGAACTTACGCATCGCCGCAAAAATTAGCGCGATTTTCTTGGGGTGGTGGGGCACGTAAGTTGCCTCGGCCCGCACCTCAGCCATCACCACAACGTCCGTCGCTTTATCAGCAGCCTTAAGCGCGCTCAGCCCCTCGCTCAGCTGATCGCCCAGCACCAAGACAAGCTTCACCACGGCACAACCTTCCCGGCCCAATCGAAGAACCCGCCGGTATCCGAAGGCCCAAGCCCGTCCATCACCCGCAACAAATTCTCCGCCGCCTCAGACGCCTCAACCTTCTTATGCGCCGGATAGCCCTCGGTGAACGGCGTCGCCACCGTCCCCGGATGCAGCGCTACAACGACCGCCTCGCGCCGCTTGCGCCCGATCTCTATCGCTGCGGTATGCACGATCTGGTTCGCCGCCGCCTTGGCCGCGCGGTAGGAATACCACCCGCCCATCGTGTTATCACCAATAGACCCGACACGCGCGGTCAGCACGGCGATGCGGCAAACCCGGTCGCGCGGAATGAGGCGCTGGGCGTGTTTCAGCACCAGCGCAGGGCCAATCGCGTTGACGGCAAACACCCGCGCCATCTCGGTTGCATCAAGCGCTGCGATAGATTTCTCCGGCGTCCCGAGGATGCCGCTGGCCACGATGATCCGGTCATACGGACCGCCAAGCGCACCAAGCACCGTCGAGACACTCGCCTCGTCGATGATGTCCAAGCCGTCCGCGCTGCGTGACAGCCGCGTGACGCCAGCGCCGCGCGCCTCAAGCGCGTCGGTCAGCGCCGCACCGATGCCACCCGACGCGCCAATAATAAGTGCATGTTCCATACCCACGCCAGCTAGCCGCATTTGCGCCAACAACAAGCGCGCATTTTCATTCTTTCCTTTTTAACCATCCCTTGCCATAACTGCCCTATGACCAAGCAGCCATCATTGCGCCTCTGCGCCCTGCTTCTTCTTAGCCGCCTCTGAGCGTGCCTTTTGGCGCGACCGCTCAGAGGAGTTCATCGCGCCAAAGACACCCTGAACATCCCGGCTAACTGAAAGACCAAACCCATGACAAAGACTGACCAAGGCAATTCTGGCCAAGATCGCGTGATGATCTTCGACACCACCCTGCGCGACGGCGAACAATCCCCCGGTGCCACCATGACCCATGCCGAGAAGCTGGAGATTGCAGGCCTGCTCGACGAGATGGGCGTGGATATTATCGAGGCGGGCTTCCCGATTGCCAGCGATGGTGATTTCAACGCCGTGTCCGAGATCGCCAAGAACGCCCAGACCAGCGTCATTTGCGGTCTGGCCCGTGCCCAGATCGGCGACATTGATCGCTGTTGGGAGGCCGTCAAGCACGCCAAGCAGCCGCGCATTCACACCTTTATTGGCACCTCGCCGCTGCACCGCGCCATTCCGAACCTGACCATGGACGAGATGGCCGACCGCATCCACGAAACCGTCAGCCACGCGCGCAACCTGTGTGATAACGTGCAATGGTCGCCGATGGACGCGACCCGGACGGAGCACGACTACCTCTGCCGCGTGATCGAGATCGCCATCAAGGCGGGGGCGACCACCATCAACATCCCCGATACCGTTGGCTATACCGCGCCGCGCGAATCCGCTGATCTGATCCGTATGCTTCTGGAGCGCGTGCCCGGTGCCGACGAGGTTATCTTTGCCACGCATTGCCACAACGATCTGGGCATGGCGACCGCCAACGCCTTAGCCGCCGTGGAAGCTGGCGCGCGTCAGATCGAATGCACGATCAATGGTCTGGGCGAGCGCGCGGGCAACACCGCCCTCGAAGAAGTCGTCATGGCGATCAAAACCCGCAACGACATCCTGCCTTACCGCACAGGGATTGATGCAACCAAGATCATCAATATCTCGCGTCGCGTGGCGGCTGTGGCGGGCTTTCCGGTGCAGTTCAACAAGGCCATCGTTGGCAAGAACGCCTTCGCGCATGAGAGCGGCATTCACCAAGACGGCATGCTGAAGAACCCCGAGAATTTCGAGATCATGCGCCCCAGCGATATCGGTCTGAAAGAGACCAATCTGGTGATGGGTAAGCATTCAGGCCGGGCTGCGTTGCGCGCCAAGCTGGGCGATCTGGGGTATGAGTTGGGCGATAACCAACTCAAGGACGTGTTCGTGCGCTTCAAGGCGCTTGCCGACCGCAAGAAAGACATCTTCGACGATGACCTGATTGCGCTGATGCGCGACAGCTCCGGCGACGAGGAAGCCGACCGCATCAAGGTTAAGTTCCTGCGCGTGATCTGCGGGACCGAGGCCCCTCAAAGCGCCGACCTGACCCTGACCGTGGACGGGACCGACCACCAAGTTACCGCGACGGGCGACGGGCCTGTGGATGCCGCGTTCAATGCGGTGAAAATGATCGTGCCGCATGACGCGCGCTTGCAGCTCTATCAGGTTCACGCGGTGACCGAGGGCACCGATGCCCAAGCCACCGTGTCTGTGCGGATGGAGGAGGACGGGCGCATTGTGACGGGCCAATCGGCTGATACCGATACCGTTGTGGCCAGTGCGAAGGCTTACGTTCATGCCCTCAACCGTCTTCTGGTGCGGCGCGAAAAAGCTGGTAGCGATGGCAAAGAAGTCAGCTACAAAGACGCTGTCTAGCCCAAACGCTCAAAAAGACGGCAAAATAGCGCTCATTTGATCGCAGGCGTGGCTTTACCCCGCGCCTGTGCGTCTCCATATAGGCGGTTGGAACACATGGGGGCGGTAACATCTGGCCCCCCAATATACAGGACGACCCGGCCCATGTTTGGTGGCTTCAGCCTTTTCTCTGCGGATATGGCCATCGATCTTGGGACGGCCAACACTCTTGTCTATGTCAAAGGCAAGGGGATCATCCTGAACGAGCCTTCAGTGGTGGCCTATAACGTCAAGGACGGGCGCAAGCTTGTTTTGGCTGTGGGCGAAGATGCCAAGTTGATGCTGGGCAGAACGCCGGGGTCGATTCAAGCGATCCGGCCCATGCGCGAAGGCGTGATCGCCGATTTCGACGTGGCCGAAGAGATGATCAAGCACTTCATCCGCAAGGTCCATCGCCGCACAACCTTCACCAAGCCAAAAATTATCGTCTGCGTGCCCCATGGGGCCACGCCTGTGGAAAAACGCGCGATCCGCCAGTCGGTGCTGGGTGCGGGCGCGCGCAAGGCGGGTCTGATTGCGGAACCGATTGCAGCGGCGATTGGTGCCGGAATGCCAATCACCGATCCAACCGGTAACATGGTTGTTGATATTGGCGGCGGCACCACGGAAGTGGCGGTCCTCAGCTTGGGCGATATCGTTTATGCGCGATCAGTCCGCGTCGGTGGCGACCGCATGGATGAGGCGATCATTAGCTATCTCAGACGCCAGCAAAACCTTCTGGTCGGCGAGGCGACGGCAGAGCGCATCAAGACCTCTATCGGGACGGCCCGGATGCCCGACGATGGACGCGGCGCGTCGATGATGATCCGCGGGCGCGATCTTCTGAACGGTATTCCCAAGGAAACCGAACTGACCCAAGCGCAAGTTGCCGAAGCCCTGTCTGAGCCTGTGCAGCAAATCTGCGAAGCGGTGATGACGGCGCTGGAAGCCACGCCGCCCGATCTGGCCGCAGACATTGTGGACCGGGGCGTGATGCTTACGGGCGGCGGCGCACTTCTGGGCGATCTCGATCTGGCGCTGCGGGAACAGACTGGCCTGCCGATTTCTATCGCCGACGAGCCGCTGCATTGTGTGGCCTTGGGCACGGGTAAAGCTCTGGAATATGAAAAAGAGCTGCGTCACGCTATAGATTACGAAAGCTAACCCTTTCCGACCCTGTGCAGGAGCACGCGTGGCCCGGTATCAAAATGATGATGGCAATTACGGCACCTTCGTCCGCCGCCTCCTGATTGGGGTGACGGTTGCGATGTTGCTTGTGCTGATCCTCGTCTGGCGCATCGACAATCCGAGGGTGGAACGGATGCGCGCGGCTGTGGTCGAGGCGATTGTGCCGAACTTCGAATGGGCGCTGGTGCCGGTGACGGGTCTTGCGCGTATGGGCGAGGATTTCGCGTCCTACGCCCGGCTCTACGAGCAGAACCAACAGCTCAGACGCGAATTGCAGCAGATGGAAGCGTGGCGCGAGGCGGCGTTGCAGTTGGAACAAGAGAACGCGCGGCTGCTTGACCTCAACAACGTGCGACTGGACCCGGAACTGACCTTTGTGACCGGCGTTGTGACAGCTGATAGTGGCACAAGTTTCCGCCGCTCAGTGGTGCTGAACATCGGGGCACGTGACAGTATCCGTGAAGGTCTGGCTGCGATGGACGGGCTTGGCCTTGTGGGTCGCATTGCTGGGATTTCGCCAACCACAGCGCGGGTGCTTTTGTTGACCGACAGCGCCAGCCACGTGCCAGTGATAGTGCAGCCCTCGGGCCAACGCGCGCTTTTGCGCGGCGATAACACCAGTGCGCCGGTGCTCGAATTTGTCGAAAACCCTGAACAAGTGCGCCCCGGCGACCGGGTTGTGTCCTCGGGCGATGGCGGGGTTTTCCCCGATGGTCTGCTCGTTGGGCAGGTGGCGCTTGGGCGTGACGGGCGGCTGCGCGTGCGGCTGTCGGCAGATTACGAGCGGCTTGAGTTCCTGCGCGTTTTGCGCACGATACCTGGCCCGCTAATCGGAGAGGCTGCCCCGCTGTTTCCGCCGCAAGCTGTGCAAAATCCGCTTCCGCCGCCGCAACCCCAGCCGGAGCAAAGCGGCGATGGTTGATAGTTTCGCGCTTCAGGTCTGGCTCTACCGCGCGCTGGCCTGCGTGCTGGTGGGACTGTGGTCTTTTCTGGCGCTGTTGCCTCTCGGTGGCCCAGAATCCGCGCTGCCATGGCCAGACATCATCTTCTGCGTCATGATCGCGTGGGTCGTGCGTCGCCCGGATCTAATGCCGTTTCCGTTGGTCGTTCTGCTGGGCCTTGTCATGGATTTCTTGTTCTTCAAGACACCGGGCGCGTGGACGCTGGTGATGTTGATCTCGACCGAAGTGCTGCGCAAATCGACCGATCAGGAAGGCGATTCCGGGTTGGCGTTTGAGGCCGTCGCGGTATTTCTGACAATGCTGGGCGCATTCTTGGGACACCGGGCGATCCTCGCGCTGTTCGGCGTGCCGCAACCCCCGCTTGGTGGAACACTTCTCGAGCTTGTGTTCACGATCCTCGCTTACCCGCTTGTGGCGCTCGTCACGGTCTATATCTTTCGCATACGCCGACCTGATCCACTTGAAACCCTGTCATTTAAGGTACGCGCATGAGACGCACGGACCGCGAAACCGAAGCAAGTGTTCGAAAAATCACCCGGCGCACGGCTGTGCTGGGGGCGGCACAGCTTGGGTTTCTGGGTGTGCTCGGTTGGCGGATGCGGCAGTTGCAGGTGGAACAAGCCGACGAGTTTCGCTTGCTGGCCGAAGAGAACCGTATCAACTTTCGCCTACTGCCGCCCGCGCGGGGCCTGATTTATGACCGCAACGGCGTGATCTTGGCCGAGAACGAGCCGAACTACCGCGTCGTCATCGTGCGCGAGGATGCGGGCGATGTAGAGATGGTGCTTAAGCGCCTTGCCATGCTGATCCCGCTGGATGCAGACGAGCTTGAGCGCACCCGCCGCGAAATCGCGCGCCGCTCGCCGTTCGTGCCGATCACAATCGCGGATCGCCTGACATGGGAGGACTTCGCCGAGGTCGCCGTCAACGCCCCCGCTTTGCCCGGTATCACGCCAGAGGTTGGCTTGTCGCGCTACTACCCGCTGGGCGCGGATTTTGCCCATGTGGTTGGCTATGTCGGCCCGGTGTCTGATTTTGATTTGCGGCGCATCGACGATGACGACCCGCTGTTGCAAATCCCGCGGTTCCAGATCGGCAAAACGGGCGTGGAAAACCGACTGGAGCGCACATTGCGCGGCAGTGCAGGCACCAAACGGATCGAGGTGAACGCCGCAGGGCGCGTCATGCGCGAGCTCGGCCGCGAAGAAGGCCGCCCCGGTGCCAATATCCAACTGACAGTGGACTACGCGCTGCAAAACTATGTCGAGGCGCGGCTGGGCGCAGAAAGCTCGTCAGGCATCGTTTTGGACATCGAGAACGGCGATATCCTCGCGCTGGGGTCTGCGCCCACCTATGATCCAAACCTGTTTGTGCGCGGCATTAGCACGACCGATTACAACGCGCTTCTCAACAACCCTTACCGACCGCTCGCCACAAAAAGTGTGCAGGGCACCTATCCGCCCGGATCGACCTTCAAGATGGTTACGGCGCTCGCCGCCCTTGAGGACGGCGTGATGGATCTGGACGAGCGGATTTCATGCGGCGGATTCACCGAGCTTGGGGATCGCCGCTTTCACTGCTGGAAGCGTGGAGGACACGGGCGCATGGACCTCAAGGGGTCTTTGCGCGAAAGCTGCGATGTCTATTACTACGAAATTGCGCAACGCGTGGGCATCAACAAGATCAGCGAAATGGCGCGGCGTCTTGGCCTTGGGCGGCGCTATGATTTGCCGCTGAATGCTGTTGATGAAGGTCTCATGCCAACGCGCGAATGGAAGAAGGAAGTGCGCGGCGAAGACTGGCTGATTGGCGATACGCTGAACGCGTGTATCGGGCAGGGGTTTATGCTGGCCTCGCCCATGCAGCTTGCGGTGATGACCGCGCGTCTGGCCACAAACCGCGCGATAGAGCCAAACCTGATCCGCACCATTGACGGGCGCACCCCGGACCGCACGCCTGCGCCGGGCCTCGGGATCAACCCGACGCATCTGGCCGCCGTGCGCGATGCGATGGACGAGGTGATGAACACGCGCTCGGGCACCGCCTACGGCGCGCGCCTTGTGACGGATGAATACCGCATCGCGGGCAAAACCGGCACCAGCCAAGTGCGCAACATCACCGCCGCCGAGCGCGTGACAGGCGTGATCAGCAATGCCGATCTGCCCTGGGAACGCCGCGACCACGCGCTGTTTGTCGGCTACGGCCCGCAGCCCGCGCCGCGCTATGCCGTCTCGGTGATTGTCGAGCATGGCGGTGGCGGGTCCGCAGTTGCCGCCCCGATTGCCCGCGACATCCTATTGCGCGCGATGCATGGTGATTTGCCCCCCTTGGCCGCGTATCCGTCGCATTTGCGCAATGCGATTGGCCGCGAGCGAGACGCACTGGAGCTGTTGCCGCCGATCCAACCCACCGAGGGGCGCAGCCGGGCATGAGTTATCTTGAGTATAATATTCGCACCGTGCCCTCGGGGCCGAGCAAGCTGCTTTACGTCAATTGGGGGCTGATCTTGCTGCTGGTTGCGGTCGCCTCGATGGGGTTCTTGATGCTCTATTCCGTAGCGGGCGGCGACATCTCGCGCTGGGCCGAACCGCAGATGAAACGCTTTGCGCTTGCGCTCGCCATCCTGTTTTTCATTGCGATGGTGCCCATTCACATCTGGCGCAATCTGGCCTTCGTGGCGTATGGCGGCACGCTGGTTTTGCTGCTGTTGGTCGAGTTCTTCGGGGTTGTCGGCATGGGTGCACAGCGCTGGATTGATCTGGGCTTCATGCGCCTGCAACCGTCCGAGTTGATGAAGATCACCATGGTGATGATGCTGGCGGCTTACTACGACTGGCTTGACGTCGATAAGGTCTCGCGCCCGCAATTCCTGCTGCTACCGATTGCAATCATCATCGTGCCGGTGGTGCTGGTGCTGGGCCAACCCGACCTCGGCACAGCATTGTTGCTGCTGCTTGGCGGGGCTGTTGTGATGTTCATCGCGGGCGTCCACTGGGCCTATTTCGCAGCCATCATCGCAGGCGGCGTTGGCACGATCTACGCGGTGTTCGCCTCGCGCGGCGAGAGCTGGCAGTTGCTGCAAGATTACCAATACCGCCGGATCGATACGTTTCTTGATCCGTCACAAGACCCGCTTGGAGCGGGCTACCACATCACTCAATCCAAGATCGCGCTGGGATCGGGCGGCTGGACGGGCCGAGGGTTCATGGAAGGCACGCAAAGCCGTCTGAATTTCTTGCCCGAGAAACACACCGACTTTATCTTCACGACCTTGGCTGAAGAGTTCGGCTTCCTCGGTGGCGCATCGCTGCTGCTGCTCTATGCGCTGATCATCGCGTTTTGCATTGCTTCAGCGTTGAAGTCTCGGGACCGCTTCGCCTCGATCCTGATCCTCGGGATTGCGGCGGCGTTTTTCTTTTACTTCGCGGTGAACATGGCGATGGTGATGGGCCTTGCCCCCGTCGTCGGTGTTCCCTTGCCGCTGGTCAGCTATGGTGGATCGGCGATGTTGGTGATTATGGCGGGGTTCGGGTTGGTGCAAAGCGCGCATATCCACCGACCGCGCGGCAGGTAAGGAATAAGACCCCATGAGTGTGAATGTGCTGTTTGCGGCCCTGCCAATGCGCTGGACCCAGTATGAGGCGCCCTTGCGTGCCGCGTTTGAAAAAGTCGGTGTCACGGTCAACCTGATCGGGGGCGACGCGTCCTATGACCCCGCCCTAATCGACTACATCATCTATGCGCCCAACAGCGACGTGCAGGATTTTGCGCCGTTTATACGCTGTAAGGCGGTGCTGACCCTGTGGGCCGGGGTCGAGGATGTGGTGGGGAATGCAAGCTTGACGCAACCGCTCGCCCGGATGGTGGATTATGGCCTGACCGAAGGGATGGTCGATTGGTGCGTGGGCCATGTGATGCGGCACCACCTCGGCATGGACGCGCATATTCACGGCCAAGACGGCGTTTGGCGGGCTGGGATCATACCGCCCTTGGCGCGCGACCGCGTGATCACTTTGCTTGGCATGGGCGAGTTGGGCTGCGCTGTGGCGCAAGCACTTGCGGGATTGCGGTTTCAGGTCAGAGGATGGAGCCGCTCGCCCAAGACCGTCGAAGGTGTCACGACGTTTGCGGGCGCGGACGGCCTGCACGAGGCGCTGAGCGGGGCCGATGGCGTTGTGCTGCTGCTGCCGAACACCCCTGCGACCGAGAACACGCTGGATGCTGCGGCAATGGCGATGATGAAGCCCGGTGCGTTTGTGGTGAACCCCGGACGGGGACCGCTTGTTGATGATGCGGCGCTTGTTGAGGCACTTGATGCAGGGCAGATCGGCCATGCGACGCTGGATGTGTTCCGGGTAGAGCCGCTTCCACAAGATCATCCGTTCTGGGGGCATCCAGGCGTGACGGTGACGCCGCATATCGCGTCCGAGACACGCGCCTCAAGTGCCGCAGAGGTAATTGCCGAGAATGTGCGCAGAGGCGAGGCGGGCGAGGGGTTCTTGCACCTTGTGGACCGCGCGGCTGGATACTAGCAGATAGGTCCGAAGCGGACCCATTGTTTCGCATGCGAAACAATGGGTCAACAGTGTTGACCTTAAGTTTATGATTTTGTTAACTTAAATTACGAAATCGTTAACGCAATTTCGGCGGAACATCCGGGTTCATACCGGGCGCGCCGGGGGTTTGAGGTCGCTTTGGTTCCGGCAAATCAAACCGCAATCCGTGACGCGCAAGGGCCGCAGCAAGCGGGTTGGACGCCGCAAAGAAGGCCACATCAATCATCCCTGCCTCGATCCCAGCAAATGTCAGCGCTTCCTGAGCGGCCTCGGCGAGCGTGGTTTGCGCGTCGGGTATAGCGTCGATGAAGGCCAGCAATGGCGCTTTGCTTCCGCCCTCGTAGGTGGCCTGCACCATGTAGGCTGAGGACGCGAGGCCGCCAGCGCGGGCCAGTTTCGCATCCAGCGCGGTTAACACGGCTTCGGGCAAGGTCATGGGCGGGTGGATCTCTGTAGGTTGCGCTTCCATCTCCGCCGGGCGCGCAGCGAGGGTCTCAGACAACCACACCAGTGCGTCATGCGGCAACACGATGGATGATGGTGCCACTTCGAGGTTCAGCCCAAGGCTCGCGCCCTGATCGGCGATCATCTGCACCAAACGCCGTCCGGGCATGGCGGCATAGGGCGCGGCCCCGCCAAGAAATTCGGTCAGACGGTCTTCTCGGTCGAAGGCCAGAACCATTTTGCCGTCATCAACGGGGAAGACGAGGGGGTAGAGTTCGCCGCCGTCCACCTCGGAGGCCAGCGCGAGGACCAGCTCGCTATCGGCCACACGCTCGTAGAATTTTAGGCGCGCGGCGTCGTTGTCGGGGGCGGCTTCCATCGCGGCATGGGCGGCATCAATGGCGGTGATCTCGGTCATGTAGCGAGAACCTCGGATACTCGGGTGCGCAGGGCGGGCAAAAGCTCGGACGCGAACCACGGATTGCGTTTGAGCCATGCGGTATTGCGCCAAGACGGGTGCGGCAAGGGAAACACGCGCGGCGCATGGTCCCGCCATGCGGCAACGGTCTCGGTGACGGTGGTGCGTGGGCCAAGATGCCAGCGCTGGGCAGCGCCACCGACCAGAAGGATCAGGTCGAGTTCTGGTAACGATTTCATAACTTGTGGGTGCCATGTTCGGGCGCAAATCGGTGGCGGTGGAAGATCGCTGCCCTTCGCGTTGTAGCCCGGAAAGCAGAATGCCATGGGCACGATGGCGATACGGGTCTGGTCATAGAATGTGGCCGGATCAATGCCCATCCAATCGCGCAGCCGGTCGCCTGACGGGTCGGTGAAGGGCTGGCCGCTGGCATGAACACGTGCGCCGGGGGCTTGGCCTGCGATCAGAAGGCGTGCGCTTTGGCGAAACCAAACGACCGGACGCGGCGTATGGGCCGTCGCAGTGGCCGCAAAGCGGTCAGCGCACAGGCGACAGGCGGAGATGTCGGTGCGCAAAGCGTCGGTGTGTTTGGCTGGTGGAGAGGTCATCGGGGATCAGACTAGGGGTATAATACTGGAAAGTAGAGGGCGCGCAGTTTGGGACGGTGCGGGGCGAGGTTCCTTTGTTTATGCTTCCCTTCATGAGGGCCCGCGTTGCGTTTGCGGTGACTGGACGGTCGACTTGGCTGCGCGACCCTACGGCTTCTCGGCTCAAAGCCTTGATCGGGTTTGATAGCGGGCTGGTGCAGGACACGGCGAAAATTAGTGATTTGTTCAGCTTTGCAGTTGCAAATTCTGGTGCTGGTCATGGGCCGCTTGAGACGCATGCGCGGACAGCAGGGCTAGATCACGCGCCTTCCCAGACGTCGGAACCAAATGCAGTCGGTGTTCGCGTTTGGATGACAGTTCTGCAAAATGGGGCGGAAAATACTCGGTAATCGACATAATGCTGCCCCATAAGCCCTCTACCCCTGACCTCTGAGACACACCGTTCCTATGTGAGGGACGGACATGGGATGAGTGATGATAGAGTTTGACCGCGTCAGCAAAAGCTTTTGGACCGGAAAGCAGCGCAAGGTGATCTTGGACGAAGCGTCGTTCAGGGTGGAACTTGGGCGCTCTGTCGGGATTCTTGCGCCCAATGGCACCGGCAAGACCACGATCATCAATATGATGGCGGGGCTTGAGAAGCCGGACGAAGGTTCAATTGCGCGCACCAGCCGTATTTCGTTCCCGCTTGGGTTCATGGGTGGCGTCGTAAATCGCCACACCGGGCGTGAGAATGCGCGTTATATTGCAAGGCTCTATGATCTCGACCCAGATTATGTCGAAGCGTTTTGCCGCTATCTTTGCGACATCAAAGAATATTTCGACATGCCGGTTGGCACCTATAGCCAAGGCATGCGGGCGCGGTTCAGCTTTGCGCTGATGCTGAGCCTCGATTTTGACATCTATTTGATTGATGAAGGCATGCCGTCGACGACGGACGTTGGATTCAACAAGCGTGCGGGTGCTGTCCTGCGCGAACGCCTGCAAACGGCGACCGTTGTGGTCGTCTCTCATCAGGCAAGTACTCTTGAAAAGTTCTGTCGCTCGGCTGCGGTGTTGTCGAACGGTAAGTTGCATATGTTTGAAACACTCGAAGAAGCGAAGCGTTTGTATGACTACGAAACCCAAAGCTAGAAAGTTCCGCATGCGGACCGGTCGGTCGGCGGCAGCACCTCAGCCTGAGGTCGCGCCCGACGTCGCGCATCCGCGTGAGCAAAGCTACGCGCCGCGCCCTGCCGCAGCCGTCGATGATCTGCCCTTTTCCGAGGCGCATGATGACGGCTTTGGCGGCATGGATTTTCACGGCAACGGTGGCGAACAACCTGCCGCCGCCGCGCCGAGGCGCGCGGTTGCGCCGCGCCGCCCGCAGCGCGGTGTTGCGACAGCCAATCCCGCGCAATCGGGAGGCGAACGCCCGCGTGCCCAAGTGGTCAAACGGGCGCGTGCGCCTGATCCTGAACAGATGTCGGACCTGAGCAGCCAGCAAGAGATCGAGACCATTCGCAAGGAAGGTCTAACCGGTCGCCAGTTGCGGATTGCGCGCCGCGTTGCACAGCGCAATGGCCTGAACCCGGTGTCTGATCTTGATGCCGTGCGCCAGTTGCGCCAGCGCGGCATTGATCCGTTTGCCCGCGAGAACATGCTGCAATTGGTGGCAGGCGAAACGGCGAGAACGCCTGGACCTGAACAAAACCAGCTTCCCCAAACGGTCCCGCAAGGCAAGCCGCCCGCGCCCGCACCCGCAGGCGCGCCCAAGGGTGGTCATCCGACGACGGGCGCGGATGTGGCCAAGGAAGTTCAACGCATCCAGCGCGATATTCTGCGCCGCCGCCGCAAGCGGATGGTGCTGCTGTTCGCGCGGCTGCTGTTTTTCGTGATGATCCCGACATTTCTGGCGGGCGCATATTACTACAAGTATGCCACACCGATGTATGCCACGAACTCCGAATTCGTGATCCAGCAGGCCGACGCCGGACAAGGCGGGGGTTTGGGCGGCATGTTCTCAGGCTCGCCCTTGGCAACCAGTCAGGATGCCGTAACGGTGCAGAGCTATCTGCAATCGCGTGATGCGATGCTGCGGTTGGATGGCGATCTGGGCTTCAAGGTCCACTTCCAAGATGAAACCATCGACCCGCTGCAACGTCTTGAGCCGGGCGCTACTAATGAGGCCGCCTATAAAGTCTACCGCCGTCACGTGAAGATCGGCTTTGATCCGACCGAAGGCATCGTGAAGATGGAAGTTATCGCGGCGGACCCTGAAACAAGCGCGGCCTTTGCCGCCGCCCTGATCAGCTATGCCGAGCAACAGGTCGACAGCTTGACCGAACGTCTGCGGGCCGACCAGATGGCGGGCGCGCGTGAAAGCTATGAGGACTCGGAAATTCGCATGCTTGCGGCCCAGCAACGCGTCGTGACCTTGCAAGAACAACGCGGCGTGATGAGCGCGCAAGCCGAAGCCTCGTCGCTCATGAGCCAGATTTCCACCTTCGAGGTCCAGCTTGAGAACGAGCGTTTGCGCCTGTCAGAATTGCAGGTCAACGAGAACCCGAACCGCACCCGTGTGTCGATTGTCGAAGGCAATATCCAACGGCTGGAAAACCTTGTCGCCGATCTGCGGGGTCGTATGACCGAAGGCGGAACCGGCGGGGCTGCGTCCTTGGCGAGGGTTTCGGGAGAGTTGATGATTGCCGAGCAGGATTTGCAAACCCGCACGCTGCTGCTGCAACAGTCTTTGCAATTGATGGAGACCGCGCGGATTGAGGCCAACCGTCAGGTGCGCTATCTGTCTGTTGGCGTGACACCGATTGCCCCGGACGAGGCCGCCTATCCACGCGCGTTGGAAAACACGTTCCTCGCGTTCATGATCTTTGGCGGGATCTACCTGATGCTATCGCTGACCGCTTCGATATTACGCGAACAGGTCTCGGGATAAGTATGAAAAAAGTTGAAGTGCGGGGCGTGACGTTTTCCAACGACGCGCCCCTCGTCGTGATCGCAGGGCCTTGCCAGCTAGAGGACTATGATCACGCGCTGGAGATTGGACAGGCGATGAAAGCCGCCTGTGCTGCCGTGGGTGCGGGTTACGTGTTCAAGGCCAGCTATGACAAGGCCAACCGCACCTCGGTCGCAGGAAAGCGTGGTCTGGGACTTGAGGCGGGCCTTGAGGTGCTGTCGCGTTTGCGCGACGCGCTCGATGTGCCGGTGCTGACGGATGTGCACACGGCCGAGCAATGCAGCCTCGCCGCCAAGCATGTCGATATCCTGCAAATTCCAGCATTCCTGTGCCGCCAGACCGACCTGCTGTTGGCCGCTGGCGAAACGGGCGCGGTCATCAACATCAAGAAGGGTCAGTTTCTGGCCCCTTGGGACATGGATAACGTCGTCGCTAAAGTTGAAAGCACTGGCAATGAGCGCTTGCTGCTGACCGAGCGCGGCACCTCGTTTGGCTACAACACTTTGGTGACCGATATGCGCGGCCTGCCTCGGATGATGCAGACGGGCTATCCGGTGGTGATGGACGCGACCCATTCGGTGCAACAGCCGGGCGGGCAAGGTGGAAGCTCGGGCGGGCAGCGCGAATATGCGCCTGTGATGGCGCGCGTTGCCGTGAGCCTCGGGATTTCTGCGGTGTTTATTGAGACGCACCAGACCCCGGATACAGCCCCGTCTGACGGGCCCAACATGATCCCTTTGCACCAGATGCCTGCCCTTGTGGCCAGCTTGATGCAGTTCGATAAATTGGCCAAAGCTGATCCGATCCGCCTGTAGCCTTCTTGGAGGTCTTTTATGATCAAGCCGCTTGCCGATGTCACTGTGAACACGTGGGAATTCCTGCGCGACCCGATGATCAAGCCCACGGGCTTTCGGGAATATGATGCGCGCTGGCGCTTTCCGGACGAGATCAACTTACCGGGGATTACCGCACTTGGCCTCGGCCTCGGCACCCAGATGTATGCGCGCGGGATCGAGCCTGTGATTGCAGTGGGCAATGACTACCGCGATTACTCGCTCAGCGTGAAGAACGCGCTGATCCTTGGGCTGATGCAGGCTGGTATCCACGTCAAGGACATCGGGCCCTGCCTGTCGCCGATGGCCTATTTCAGTCAGTTCCACCTGGACGCGCCTGCTGTGGCGATGGTCACCGCCTCGCACAATCCCAACGGCTGGACCGGCGTGAAAATGGGGTTTGAGCGCCCTGTCACGCACGGCCCCGATGAGATGAGCGAGCTGCGCGATATCGTTTTGAACGGCGAAGGCATCGCCCGTGACGGTGGCAAATACGAGCGTGTGGATGGCGTGATGGAGGCCTATATCGCGGACCTCGTGGGCGACTATAAGATGAGCCGCCCCCTGAAGGTTGTCTGTGCGGCGGGCAATGGCACGGCGGCGGCGTTCGGCCCGGCTGTGCTGGAAGCGATGGGCGTCGAGGTGATCCGCAGCCACTGCGACCTCGACTACACCTTCCCGCATTACAACCCGAACCCCGAGGCGATGGAGATGCTGCACGACATGGCCGACACCGTGCGCGCCACCGGGGCTGATCTGGCGCTGGGCTTTGACGGTGACGGGGATCGGTGTGGCGTGGTCGATAACACCGGGGATGAGATTTTCGCCGATAAGGTCGGCGTGATCCTCGCGCGCGATTGGGCGAAGAGCTATCCGGGGGCGACCTTCGTGGCGGATGTGAAATCGACGGGCCTGTTTGCCAGCGATCCTGAATTGATCAAGCACGGCATCAAGGCTGATTACTGGAAAACCGGGCATTCCCATATGAAACGCCGGGTGCGCGATACGGGCGCGTTGGCTGGGTTCGAGAAGTCCGGTCACTACTTTCTGGCCGGTGATATCGGGCGCGGCTACGATTGCGGGATGCGGGTGGCGGTCGAGATCTGCAAGCTGATGGACCGCAATCCGGATGTCAGCATGAGTGACCTGAAGGATGCGCTGCCCAAGACCTACGCGACGCCGACGATGTCGCCCTATGCGTCCGATACCGAGAAATACGGGATTCTGGAGCGGATCGTCGAGAAGTTGACTGGTTTGGAGACGCTTGCCGGTCGCCCCGTCAAGGAGGTCGTGACCGTCAACGGCGCGCGCGTGATCCTCGACAATGGCGCGTGGGGGCTCGTGCGCGCGTCGTCCAATACACCCAATCTGGTGGTCGTGTGCGAAAGCCCCGAGAGCGAGGCCGAGATGCGCGCAATCTTCGAGGATCTGGACGCCGTGATCCGCACAGAGCCGGGTGTGGGCGAGTACGACCAGAAAATTTGAGCGTTGATGGGGGAAAGTGCGTACAGGGTCTTGCGGCCCTAGGCGCGAGGCACTATTCCACCGCCTACGTTGGGGTGTAGCCAAGTGGTAAGGCAACGCTTTTTGGTAGCGTGTACCGTAGGTTCGAATCCTACCACCCCAGCCAGTTCAATCCCGTCATTCTTGTCTCGGACGGCTCCCCTGAGGGGCGTCGAAAGTGCCCCGGTAAGTGCCTCAGTTTCTGGGGGAGGCTTCCCGTCAGGACAGAAGGTCGGGTCAGTTGAGACCACCTTCGGTCCGGTAGCCCCCTCGACGGCACCCGGGGGACCCTCCTGATCAGTATCCTCCCGATCCCCGAAGAGGGACGAATAGATACCAGTAATGGGAAGACCCCCTCCCGAAGAAGAAAGAAAGAAAGAGAAGGTTGGGTCAGTTGAGACCGCCTTCCTCTCTGCCCCTGGACCTGTCGCGGTTTGATGCCGCTCCTTTGATAGCATTTACTGCACCAAAGGAGACTGACTATGGGACTGAAACGGACGGACGAATTCCGCCAAGATGCGGTGCGTATCGCACTGACCAGTGG
>Ga0163216_100613_pt1 | contig 46576 bp, 55 predicted proteins | sample SynspAceP_FD_167610 | JGI IMG/M metagenome (GOLD analysis project Ga0163216, IMG submission 167610) | Saline lake microbial communities from Ace Lake in Antarctica - Synechococcus sp. Ace-P (Illumina Assembly) | ecosystem: Environmental > Aquatic > Non-marine Saline and Alkaline > Saline ...
TTCTTCTTCATCGCATTACGAAGACCGGGAAAGGCGGGCTGCTTTGGCATCGGATGGGCTCCTTGGAGGGATGCTACAATCTTACCAGATCATGCCAAAATGAGAAGGTTTTTCAGACGTTCCTTAACCTTAACGCAAGATCGGCACTTGTGGGGTCACGGGCGCAGGCACGCCCTCGCGGTGCTCAAACAGCGCGCGCGGCTCAGGACCGCCCGTTGCCCAATCGATCAGCTCGACCGTATGGACAATCGGCAGGTCGGTGCCGCCCCCGATCTGCATCATGCAGCCAATGTTGCCCGCCGCAATCACGTCGGGGTTCTTGGCCTCAAGTGTCTCTACTTTGCGGGCCTTCAACTGCTTGGAAATCTCCGGCTGCATTAGATTGTAAGTGCCCGCCGAGCCGCAACATAGATGGCTATCGGCAGGCTCAACCACCTTGAACCCAACCTGCCGCAGCAGGTCTTTCGGGAAGGTCTTAATCTGCTGGCCGTGCTGCAACGAACACGCCGCGTGATAGGCCACAGTCATGCCCTTTTTGTCACCTTCGGGGATGTCCAACTCCATCAACAACTCACTGATATCCATGGCAATACCCGCAATGCGCTTAGCATCCTCGGCCAAGGCATCCTCACGGAACATATGCCCGTAATCTTTGACCGTCGTCCCACATCCCGAGGTGTTTATGACAATCGCATCCAGCCCCTCGCCGTCCATTTCCTTGGCCCAGGCGCGAATGTTTTTCGCCGCTGTTGCGTGGCTCTCGCGGGTCTTGCCCATGTGGTGGGTCAGCGCGCCGCAACAGCCAGCGCCCTCGGCCACGACAACCTCGCAGCCAAGGCGTTGCAGCACGCGGATGGTGGCATCATTGATGTCGGTGTTCAGCGCTTTCTGCGCGCAGCCCGTCATCAAGGCCACGCGTTTCTTACGCACGCCCACGGGTGCAAAGCTCTGCGGATCATCGTTGCGCGACACAGGCGGAATCACTTTCGGGGCCATCTCCAGCATCGCCTTCAAGCGCGCATCCGGCATCAAAAACGCAAACGGTTTACCAATTTTCGCGCCCAGCAGAGCCAGCCGGAACCGCGTCGGATACGGCAAAATCTGCGCCAGAATCCACCGCAAGGCACGGTCTGAGAACGGACGCTTATACGTCTGCTCGATATACTCGCGCGCATGATCGACCAGATGCATATAATGCACGCCGCTCGGACAAGTCGTCATACAGGCCAAGCACGACAGGCAGCGATCAATATGCTTAACGGTTTTTTCATCCGCCGGGCGCCCATTCTCAAGCATGTCCTTGATCAGGTAAATCCGCCCGCGTGGGCTATCCAGCTCGTCGCCCAAAATCTGATAGGTCGGGCAAGTCGCGGTGCAGAACCCGCAATGCACACAAGTGCGCAGGATCTCATTGGACCGCGCGGTGGCCGAATCTTTCAACTGCTCAGGGCTAAACGTCGTTTGCATCTTTTTATCCCATCAATCCGGGGTTCAGCAGGCCGCGCGGATCAAACCGGTCGCGCAAGCCTTTGGTGATTGCGCCAAGCGTTGCAGGCTCGGGCTGAAACACGTTCAGCGTCGCGCGCGTCGCCTCGGACGCCCGCACCAATGTCGCGTGACCGCTAAACGCGCCGATCTTTGCGCGCGCGTCGGTGCCTGCGGGCAGTTCCGCCCAGATCAGGCCACCGCCCCAATCCAACAACACCTCGTCGGTGCCAAGGGCTGCAACAATCCCCGGCGCTTCAGACGGCTTGACGGAAATCCGCCATAGATCGCCTGCGGTGCCTGCGAACTTCTCTGCATCGCGCACCCATTTCCAACCCGCGTGGGTCTTTTCCAAGTCGCTCTCGACATTGCCCGCGCCCAAAAGCGCCTGCAACTTGCCTGCGCGGTAGGCGACCGACGCCACAAACCCCTCAAGCCGCAGCATCGTCACGGGCGTGCCATCGACGCCGTTGACCACATGCGCCGCTGCACTGACCTCGTAGGGGGAGCCGAGCGCCTTGCTCATCGCCGCAACAGCCTCCGCGACCGACAAGCCATCGATCAACAGGGTCGAGCACGCCTCAACCCCCGGCAGCACCTTGAACGACACTTCGCTCAGCACGCCCAATGTCCCGTAGGCCCCGCACATCAACTTAACCAAATCATAGCCCGTGACGTTCTTCATCACCCGGCCACCGTTCTTGATCGCCGTGCCGTGCCCATCGACAAACCGCACCCCGATCAGACTGTCCCGGCACGCACCCACCTGAATACGCCGAGGGCCCGACACGTTGCCCGCAACCACCCCGCCAATTGTGGGTGTGCCGTCGGTGCCGAAGATCGCGCGGTGATCCATCGGCTCAAACGGGAGGCGCTGGTTCTCGGCGGCCAAGGCGGCCTCGATCTCTGCCAAGGGCGTGCCTGCTTTGGCGACAATCGTAAGCGCACCGGGCTCGTATAGCTCGATCCCAGACAGCCCGGCCACGCTCAGAACCTCGCCCGCCACAGGCTTGCCAATGGGCCGCGTTCCACCGCCGCGCACACGCAAGGGGCCAGAGGTTGTCTTGATCGCATCGGCCAGTTCGGCCTCGGTGGTGGGTGCAAGCATTGCGCCGCCCCTTTCATTGTTCGTCAAATATTCCGGGGGTATGGGGGCAGCGCCCCCACGCGTTATTCAGCAGCCATTGCCACAGCGCGACGATCTTCGGTCACGCTCAGCGGGAACACCTTAGCAGGGTTCAGCAGCCACGAGGGGTCAAACACATCCTTGACCCAAAGCTGCACTTCCATATCCACAGCATCGAATTGCGAGAACATCAAATCGCGCTTCTCGATCCCAACGCCGTGCTCGCCCGTCAGGCAACCGCCGACCTCAACACACAGGCGCAAGATATCCGCGCCGAGGTTTTCACACAGCTCCAGATCACCGGGCTTGTTGGCATCATACAAGATCAACGGGTGCATATTGCCGTCGCCCGCATGGAACACATTGCCCACGCGCAACCCGTATTCATCGGCCATCTCGCCAATGCGTTTCAACACATACGGCAAGGATGAGACCGGGATCGTCCCGTCCAGACACATATAATCGCTGATCTGACCAATCGCGCCAAACGCAGATTTCCGACCCTTCCAGATCGCAGCGCTTTCCGCCGCAGACTTGCTTTCGCGCAACTCAACCGGGTCATATTTCCGGGCAATCGCCATGATCTTGCCAAGCTGGTAATCAATCTCGGCAGGCGCACCTTCGACCTCGACGATCAGCAATGCCTCGCAATCGGGATAGCCCGCGCCTGCGAACTTATCGGTGGTCTCGATACAAAGCCGATCCATGAACTCAATCGCAACCGGCAGCACGCCTTCTTTGATGATCTCGGCCACACAAGCGCCCGCAACCTCGTTGTCGTTAAAGCCGATCAGCACCGGGCGCGCGCCCTCGGGCTTGCGCAAAATCCGCAAGGTCGCTTCCGTGACAACGCCCAACTGACCTTCGGACCCGCAGACAACGCCCAGCAAATCGAGGCCCCCCGCATCCAGATGCCCGCCGCCAAGCTCGACCACAGTGCCGTCCATCAGCACCATGGTGACGCCCAGCAGGTTGTTCGTGGTCACGCCGTATTTCAGGCAATGCGCGCCGCCCGAATTCATCGCCACATTCCCCGCAATCGCGCAGGCCAGTTGGGACGAGGGGTCGGGGGCGTAGAAGAAGTCCTCCTCCTCCACCGCGCCCGACACGCTGAGGTTGGTGCGGCCAGATTGCACGCGGATGTAGCGGTCGTCGTAATTCGTCTCCAGCACGTCATTCAGACGGGCCACGCCAAGGATGATGGAATCAGCCGTTGGAAGTGCGCCGCCAGCCAGCGAGGTGCCCGATCCGCGCGGTACAACCGGCACGCCCTCTTCAAAGCAGATCCGCAAGATGTCGCTGACCTCTTTGGTGGATGACGGCAACACAGCCGCTAAAGGTGCGCATTTATAGGCGGTTAGCGCGTCGCACTCATAGGCGCGCGTTTCCTCAATCGCGTGAATGACGGCGTCCGCAGGCAGGACTTCCATTAGCCGGGACACGACGAAATCTTTCTTCGCCAAGATCGTCGGGCTGGGTGTCGGCATTTCCATTCGGGTCATCCTTCATCGCTGATTGGTAAAGTAATATGACCAATTTAACCATAAGTCTAGCGCGGAATGTCCGAACGCCCTATAGGACATAATGAGCCGCCTCGCGCAGAAAGACCGCCCATGCCCCGCCTGATCCTACCCCTGATTGCCGTGCTCGCCGCAGGCCCCGCGCTTGCCGACCCGCCCGTGATCGAGGGCGCGACCCTGACAGGCAACCGCATATCGGTCACGCTCAGCCATCCCGATACCGGGTGGGAGCACTACGCAAATGGTTGGAGCGTCCTCACCCCGGACGGCACCCAGATCGGCCTCCGCCCACTGGCCCACCCACATGTGGACGAACAACCCTTCACACGCAGTGTCGCACTCTCCGATCTGCCCCAGGGCCTAAGCCACCTGACCATCACCGCGACCTGCAACGAGGGCACCACCAGCGCGCCCTTCCGCTTCGACCTCACCCATTAGGCGCGGCCCTCGCGCTTCAGGGTTCCGCAAATACTCAGCCGCGCCGCCCCTCGCGCAACCACGCCAGCAAGGTCAGCCCCGCAATCAGCAACAAGAACAGCCAAGCCGCCACCAAAGGCGACACGCTCAGATTGGTCGTCACCGCCGCATCCCTTGGCGTCAGCCCGATCCAGCCGCGCCCTGCCGCCGTGCGCCCCGGACGCACCTCGCGGACCGAAGGCACGCCGTCCGACAGCGCCAAAATACCGCCCCCCGTTGCCCGCACCACCGGGCCAAGCGGCGCGCCACTGGCAATCGTTGCCACGAACTCGCGCGGGGCTGCCGGGCCAAGCGCCGTGACCGTATCCAAATCGCCCTCAACAAGTCGGTAAAGCCCCGGCTCGGGGGCCTCGAACACCGCCTGCATCCGCCCGGGCGCGATCTGTTCCAGCGGCAACACCGTCACCACGCCGTCTGGTCCGGTGATCGTCACCTCGCGCGCCGCATCATCCAGCGCGCGGCGCGTGATCGTCATCGTCTGCCCCTCGGCCTCGGCCACCAGCGCGTCCTCTTCCAAATCCGGCTCGGCCATCATCCAATGCGCCAATCTGCGCAGCAACTCCAACTGCGGACCGCCGCCTTCAAAGCCCCGGTCCCACAGCCACGCATGGTCCGAGGCCAGCAGCGCAATCCGCCCCTCGCCCACCCGGTCCAGCTGTAACAACGGGCGATCCCCCGGCCCGGTCATCACCGTATGGCCAGAGGTCGCTTCCACCTCGATCAACCGCATCCAGCGGCCCCAAGGCGGCTCAGCGTTCGGGTCATCCGAGGGGGCAAGCCCCGCCGTCACCGGATGGCGATGACCAAGCTCCGAGATCATCGGCTTAAAGCCTTCTTCCAGAACCTGCGCCGTTGGGGCCGCCGGAACAATCTCCCCGAGGGGCGAGCGGTAAATCGACTGCGCCGCCGCAAACCCCGGACCAGCCGCAATCAGCACCGCGCCACCTTCGCGCACATAATTGGCGATATTGTCAAAATAGATCGGCGGCAGAATGCCCCGCCTTGTGTAGCGATCAAAGATGATCAGATCGAACTCGTCGATCTTATCCAGAAACAGCTCGCGCGTCGGGAATGCGATCAGAGACAACTCCGTCACAGGCACACCGTCCTGCTTTTCCGGCGGGCGCAGTATGGTGAAATGCACCAGATCGACGGCCGAGTCTGACTTGAGCAAATTGCGCCACGTCCGCTCGCCCGCATGTGGCTCGCCCGACACCAGCAGCACCCGCAAGCGGTCCCGCACCCCGTTGATCTGCACCACGGCTGCGTTATTGCGGTCGGTCAATTCACCCTCCGCTTCGGGCAGCGTGAACTGCACCACATTCATGCCACCATGGCTCAGCACCAATGGCACCTCGATGTCGCGATCCACGGGCAGTTGCACCGTAAACGGCTCGCCACCATCGACGGCGACAGTCAGGTTGGCCCGGCCCGCGCGTTCGGCCTCGGGCACAGCGCCTTGGTCCTCGATGCGCAAGGTGATCGTGACCTCCTCGCCGATAATCCCGAAGCTGGGGGCGGTCTTGACCAGCAAGCGGCGATCCCAGTCCTCAGGCTGTCCGGTCAGCAGCAGATGCAGCGGCGCGGGCAGCGCAGGCGCGCCGTCCACATCATGGACCTGCCCATCGGACAACAAGACCGCGCCCGCCAATCGCGCCGAGGGGATTTCCGACAAGGCCTCTGACAACGCGCCCATCGCCAGCGTCCCACCATCGCCCGGCGCGTCAGACAGGCGCACCACGCGCAGCTCGGTATTGGCGCGGCTTTCGATCTCGGCGCTCAGCGCCACCAAAGCGTCTTCCGTCTGCACAGCGCGCGCGGCAATCCGTTGGCTCGCGGTCTCGTCCACAAGGATCAGCACAATATCCGATAGCGGCTCGCGGTCTTCCTCCTGCAAAGACGGGTTCGCCAGCGCCAGCAAAATCACCGCCACGCCCATCGCGCGCAGCCACGCACCCAGCAAGCCACGCCATCCGGCAAACACCAGAAGCACCGAGAACAATACCGCCAATCCGCCAAGCACGATCCACGGCAAAAGCGGGTCAAAAATTACCTCGCCACTCATTGCCCGAGCCTTTCCAGAAGGGCAGGCACATGGACCTGATCGGACTTATAATTGCCCGTCAGCACATGCATGATCAGGTTGACGCCAAAGCGGTAGGCCAACTCGCGTTGCTGGCGACCCGAGAAGCCACGCCCAACCGGGAACATCGGGCGACCCGCCTCATCCACCGCCCAAGCCGCCGCCCAGTCATTGCCACCAATCACCACTGGCGTGACCCCGTCGTTGAGGTTGCGAAACGGCATCCCCTCAACCTGTTCGGCGTCCGCCCGAGCCGCTTCAACCCAAACATTGCGCCCCGCATAGCGGCCCGGAAAATCCTGCAACAAATAGAACGTGCGCGTCAGAACATGATCGCCCGGCACGCGCTCCAAGGGGGGTATATCGAGCGGTGCCGCCAGCCGCTGCAACCCGCGCAGCCCGTCCGTAGCCCGCCCGCCGACCGAAATATCCGCGTCGCGCGTATCAAACAAGATCATCCCGCCGGTGCGCAAATAGCGGTTCAGCTTCGCATAGGCCTCGGCTGAGGGCAGCGGCTGATCCGGCGTCACTGGCCAGTAAAGGAACGGGAAAAACGACAACTCGTCGGTTTCCAGATTGAGGCTCATAGGTGCCGCAGGTTCAATCGCCGTGCGCTGGAAAATCACCCGGCTCAGACCGCTGAGCCCCGCAAACGCCACCTCGTCCAGACGCGCATCGCCGGTGATGACATGGGCCAAAACCACATCCGCCGTCGCCGCAATCGCAAAGGCATCATCGCCCGCGTTTTGCGCCTGCGCGCCCTGCGGCACCGCCAACAACACACCCAGCACCAAACCCGCAATCGCCCCGGCGCGCGGCCCGCGCAACCGTCCCGACAACGCGAGTGCGGCCAATATATCCAGCGCCAACAGCCCCAGTGCTGCGCTCAGCAACCATGCCGTCAAGTTCTGCTCCTCGGCCACATCAATCCCCTCGACCGTCACAGATGCAGGCCAAGTCGCGGCCTCAAGCACCGTCTCGGCCCCCGCCACATTCAACGCCAAGCGGCGATCCCCGCCCACGTAAAGCCCCGGTGGCAAGTCCGCGCCCAGCGCCGCATCGACCAAGCGCTCGCCCGGAACCCCCGGTAGAATGCCTGCGTCTTCCAACTGCCCAAACGCGCTCAGGCGCTGGTCCGGCACCCATGTGGTGCCTGCCAATGCTTCGGCTGTCAGCGCGGTCGGTCGTGTGGACACCGCAAGGCGTTCCAACATCTGCACGAACAATCCCGACAACGGCAGCGACGACCATTCCGCGTTCGCCGTCACATGCACCAAGACCACTTGGCCTTTGCCCAGCGCTTGCCGCGTCACCAAGGGCGTGCCATCGGCGAGCGATGCAATCACCCGGTTCGGCAGGTCCGGGTCGGGTTGCGCCATCACTTGCGCCGTGACCGTCACTTCCGGCGGCACGGCCAATCCAAAGAAGGGCGAGCCTTCGGTGAACGGGCGCAGCGCTTTCGGCTCGCCCCAACTCATCGCGCCACCAACACTGCGGCCCCCGGCGCGCAATCTCACGGGCAATAACGGGTCCGCGTCGGTGCGCGCCACGTCCGAGGCCGCCAAGCGCGGTCCGGCAAAGCGCAGCAGCAAGCCGCCATTCTCGACCCATTCGAGTATATCCGCCGCCTCGTTCGCCGCCAATTGCGCGACATCGGCCAGCACGATCACGTCCGGATTTGCGGGCAACACATCGGTCAGCGGCAATTCCAGCAGGTCTGCCGTGGGTGCAAGCGCGCGGCGCAGGTAATGCAGCGGCTCAAGCAACTCCAACCCTTCCGAACCGTCGCGCCCGGTATAAAGCGCGATCTCGCGGCGTTGCAGACTGTCATCGGTCAGGCTAACGGCACCCGCCGTGGCATGGCCTTCCACCTCGAACCGCGTGATCCGGTTGCGCAGCTCGGATGGCAAAATGATCCGCCCCACAGCCTCGCCCGCGCCGTCCTCAAACGCCAACGGCACCCGCGCCAATATCCGTTGCACCCCGCTGGGATCGGGTCCGCGCGCCAGCACCGTGACTTCGCGCGCGCCCAATGCCGGGCTGCGCAGCGCCGTGACCTCAACCGCCCCGTCCACGATCTGCGCAGGCCGCAGCGCCAGCACCGCGCGCGGGCCTTCAACCACGCGCACCGCACCGCGTGCCTGCAGCGCGTCCGTCAAATCCGCGCGCCCGCCGCGGTCCAAACCGTCCGACAGCCAAAGCGTGTCAAACCCGCCCTCAAGCCGGTCCACCCAAGCGGAAACAGCCTCTGGATCGGGCGCATAAGGCGCAGGGCGAAATCCCGGCAAGCCGTTCAAAACCGCCTCGGCAGGCTGGAAACGCGGGGCCTCGGGCGGCAGATCGGTCAAGGCCACCAGCGCCACGGGCCGCCCCATCCGAGCCGCCTCGCGCAAGGCACTTTCCATGCGGTCACGCCGCGCAGGCCAATCGCGCGCGCTCGCCCAGGAGGCATCGGCCACGATCAACAAAGGCCCGTCACCCGCGACCTCCTCATCCGGGTTCAGCACCGGACCCGCAAAGCCCACAATCATCGCAGCCACTGCCAAAGCACGCAGCAGCAACAGCCACCACGGGGTTTTATCGGTCTCCGTCTCGGGGTCTTTCAGGCCCAGCAGCAAGGCCACGCCGGGAAACCTCCGGGTGATCGGCGCAGGCGGGACCGCGCGCAAGATCAGCCACAAGATCGGCAGCGCGATCAGCCCAAGCAGCAGCCACGGTGTCGCAAAGGCAATGGGTCCGAGCGCAAACATCAGGCCCCCCGATCCAAAGCGCGATACAGCCACATCAAGGCAGGCTCGGCAGGCGATCCGGTGTGATGCATCGTCATCTGCCAGCCGGTGCGGCGCGCCAAGGTCGCCAGCGCGTCGCGGCGCGCGGCAAGGCGGTCCAGATAGGCGTCGCGCAGGCCTTTCGCCTTCAAGGTCTCGAACCGGACCGTGCCTTGCATCGACTGAAATACCGTGCGCCCGTCAAACGGAAACGCCTCCTCATCCGGGTCCAGCACCTGCACAATCGCGCCCTTCACGCCCCGGTCCGCCGCACTGGTCAGCGCCTTTTCCGTCGGCTCAAGCGGCCCGAGGAAGTCCGAGAAAAACACCGCGCGACTGCCCGAGGGCATCATCCGCGGCTTCGGCGCGCCGTAATCTTCGGCCTCGTCCGGGTCCATCAAAGCTTGCGCCAATCGAAGCAACTGCGCCTTGCCACCTTTTGGCGGCTCGTTCAGTGCAGTCAGCCCGACACGTTCGCCGCCCCGCACCGACAAGATCGCCAGCGCCATCGCCAAGGTCTGCGCACGCCGCAGTTTCGAGGGGCGCGATTTATGCCCGGTAAACGCCATCGACGCACTGTCATCCACGCCCAGCATCACCGCTTGCGCCGCCTGCCATTCGGTTTCGCGCACGAACGGCGCGTCCGCACGACCTGATCTGCGCCAATCAATGCTGCGGTAACTGTCGCCGGGTTCGGCCGGGCGGTATTGCCAGAACTCATCGCCCATCCCCGCACGCCTGCGCCCATGCACGCCCAAAAGCACGGTCGCGGCCAGATGCTCGGCACTCGCCATCAACGCAGGCAAGGTCGAGGCAACCGCCTCAGATCGGTGCCGTAGCGTTTCCGGCGTGTGCTGCGCTGTCGGAGGGGTGGGTGTCACGCAGCCGCCTCGATCTGGGTCACCTGCGCGGTCACGCCGTCAATAATGCCCGTCAGCGATTTGCCCTCGGCGCGCGCAGCAAAAGTCAGCGCCATGCGGTGGGTCAGGACGGGCCGCGCAAGCGCTGCAACATCCTCAACGGACGGTGCCAAGCGCCCCTGCAACAAGGCCCGCGCCCGTGCGCAGAGCATCAAAGATTGCGCCGCACGCGGTCCCGGTCCCCATGCCACACCGTCGGTGACAATCGCCGAGGCCTCCGCTTCGCCCGGACGGCACGAGCGCACCAGATCAAGGATCGCCTCGACCACCGCGTCGCCCACAGGCATCCGGCGCACCAAGGTTTGGGCGCCCAGCAAAGCCTCGCCATCAAACACCTGATGCGGCGCGGCTTCCTTGGTCCCAGTGGTCGCCATCAAAATCCCACGCTCGGTCGCGCGATCAGGATAATTCACGTCGATCTGCAACAAGAAGCGGTCCAACTGCGCTTCGGGCAACGGATAGGTGCCTTCCTGCTCGATCGGGTTTTGCGTCGCCAGCACATGGAAAGGTGCCGGCAAAGGCCGGTGCTGCCCCGCAATCGTCACCTCTTTTTCCTGCATCGCCTGTAGAAGCGCCGACTGGGTGCGCGGCGACGCGCGGTTGATCTCGTCGGCCATCAGTAGCTGCGCAAAAATCGGCCCCTCGATAAACCGAAACGACCGCGCGCCACCCTCGCCCGTCTCCAGAACTTCCGAGCCGAGGATATCCGCAGGCATCAGGTCCGGCGTGAACTGCACGCGGTTCGCACTCAGCCCCATCGTGGTGCTCAAGGTATCCACCAAAAGCGTTTTGCCCAAACCCGGCAAACCCATTAGCAACGCGTGCCCGCCCGACAGCATCGCCGTCAGCGCCAGATCGACAACATCTTCTTGGCCGATGATCCGCGTGGCGATGCTGGTTTTCGCCTCAGCCAGCTTCGCGCTCAGCGCTTCAATCTCGGCCACAAGGTTTTCTGTCTCTGCCATGGTCGCGCTCCGGCTTGGAATTATATATGCTCTACCCTTAACCTATCGCTGAACAGACAAATGGCAAAAGCAATGAGCGCACAAAACATTGTGACCCCCACCGCAGACGGAATTGCAGCATCTGCACGCGCGGCTGGCGCGAGGGGCCCAGCGCCCGTGCATTTGTGGAACCCGCCCTTCTGCGGTGATCTCGATATCCGCATCGCACGCGACGGAACATGGTTCTATTTGGGCACACCGATTGGGCGGGCGGGCCTAGTTAAGCTGTTCTCGTCAATCCTGAAACGCGAGGGCGATGCCTATTTTCTAGTCACTCCGGTAGAGAAGGTGGGAATCACCGTCGATGACGCGCCCTTCGTGGCCGTCGATTTTGAGACATCAGGCGAGGGCGATGCCCAATCCATCACCTTCACCACCCAAGTCGAGGACACCGTCACCGCAGACCCAGACCACCCAATCCGCGTGGTTCGCGATCCCGAAACCGGCGAGCCGTCTCCTTACGTCGAGGTCCGCGCCGGGCTGGAGGCGCTGATCGACCGCAAAAGCTTCTACCGGCTTGTGGAAATCGGGGCCCATAAAGACGGCTGGTTCGGTCTGTGGTCCGGGGGCACGTTCTTCGCGGTGATTCCCTCGGCAGAGCTGGACGTCTAGCGCTTAGCTTTAACCGCCAAGCTCGCGCCAAACCCCCGGCGCTAGCCCCTCAAGCGTCCAAGCCCCAATCGAAAACCGAACCAACCGGATCACCGGCAACCCCACAGCCGCACACATGCGCCGCACTTGACGGTTTTTGCCTTCCGTAATCGTCAGGCGCAGCCAACTGTCGGTGATCGTTTTGCGCACTCGGACAGGCGGATCACGCGGCCAGATCCAGTCCGGTTCCGGCACCGCCGCCACTTGCGCCGGGCGCGTCACGCCGTCCTTCAAGGTCACACCGCGCGCCAGCGCGTCCAGCGCCTCAGCCCCCGGAACCCCCTCGACCAGCGCATAATAGGTCTTCGGCATCTTCCCGCGCGGCGAGGCAATCCGCGCCTGTTGCCGCCCGTCATCGGTCAACAGCAACAAGCCTTCACTGTCCCGGTCCAGCCGCCCCGCCGCATAGACGCCGGGCACGTCAATCCAAGCCTTAAGGCCCGGCCACTGCCCCTCGTCGGTAAACTGGCTCAGGACATTCATTGGTTTGTTGAAGGCGATCAGCATGCGCTAGAATACCGCTAAGATTAAACTTAGGAGGCCAAGCACAACGGAAATCAAACCCAACCAAGCAGATAAGCGCATCAACGGCGGGGCGACATTGAGATACCATACAAGACGACCAAGCAAACCTACTCGACGCACCTCAAGCTCAACCTTCTCGTCTAAGTTCACGCCCAACTTGACGCGCTGATCAAAATCAAGGCCAATCTCGCCATCATCTACATCTCGGCCGATCACTGACGCATATGCAAAGCGACCTGTGGGTGCAGTGATCTTGACGATGTCGTGGCGCTTTGCACCACCTCTGCGACAGTAGTGGACCAAAACTCGGGCTTTTTCTCTATGTGGAGCGTTCACTCCCTTGACGGTAAACTTGTGTAAGAAGCTTTCCTCCAAAACGAGCCCTCCTCTTGCAATTGGACAACATACTGCCAAACCTCAATGCGCCTCAGCCCAGTTCTTACCCGACCCCGCATCCACGATCAGCGGCACATCCAGCTTCACCACCGGATCACACGCGCCCTCCATCACGTCGCGCGCCCGCTCGGTCAGCGCCTCCACCGCGTCCTCGGCCACCTCGAAGATCAATTCGTCATGGACCTGTAGCAGCATCTTCGCAGGCAACCCCTCGATGGCCGCATCCATCCGCACCATTGCGCGGCGAATAATATCAGCCGCCGTCCCTTGGATCGGTGCGTTGATCGCGGCGCGCTTGGCAAATCCAGCCCCCGGACCCTTCGCCCCAATCTCGGGCGTATGAATGCGCCGCCCGAACAGCGTCTCGACGCGCCCATGTTCCTTCGCAAAGGCCACGGTGTCGTCCATATAGGCGCGAATGCCGGGAAAACGCTCGAAATAGCGGTCGATAAACCCCTGCGCTTCGGCCCTCGGAATGCGCAGATTGCGCGCCAGACCAAACCCGGAAATCCCGTAAATCACCCCGAAATTGATCGCTTTCGCTTGGCGGCGCACATCGGGCGTCATCTCGTCCAGCGGCACATTGAACATTTCCGACGCGGTCATCGCGTGGATATCGAGGCCATCGCGGAACGCCTGTTTCAGCGCATCGATACCCGCGACATGGGCCAAAATCCGCAGCTCGATCTGGGAATAATCGAGCGAGACCAAAACATTCCCCGGCTCGGCGATAAACGCCTCCCGAATGCGCCGACCTTCTTCCGACCGCACCGGAATGTTCTGCAAATTCGGATCGGTCGAGGCCAGTCGCCCGGTGTTCGCGCCCGCGATAGAATACGATGTATGCACCCGGCCCGTCTCGGGATGAATATGCTCCTGCAACGCATCGGTATATGTCGATTTCAGTTTCGACAGTTGCCGCCAATCGAGGATCCGTCCCGGCAAATCATGCTCGGTCGCCAAGTCTTCCAGTATATCCGCGCCCGTCGCATAGGCCCCGGTTTTGCCCTTCTTGCCGCCGGGCAAGCCCATCTTATCAAACAAAATCTCGCCAAGCTGCTTCGGCGAGCCCACATTGAAGCTTTGCCCCGCAAGCTCGTGGATTTCCGCCTCAAGCCCCGCCATCTTCTGGGCAAACGCGTTCGACATCCTCGACAGCGTATCGCGGTCCACTTTGATCCCGTGCATTTCCATGCGCGCCAGCACCGGCACCAAGGGCCGCTCCAACCCCTCATAGACCCGCGTGACCTTGCTGGCATGCAGTTGCGGCTTGAACAACTGCCACAGGCGCAACGTCACATCGGCGTCCTCGGCGGCGTATTTTGTCGCCTCATCCACGGGCACACGATCAAAGGTGATCGCGGATTTACCCGCCCCCAGCAGCGTCTTGATCGGGATCGGTGTGTGGTTCAAATAGCGCTCGGCCAGCGCGTCCATACCGTGATTGTGCAGACCGCCATGCAGCGCGTAGGACAAAAGCATCGTGTCATCTATGGGCGCGACATCTATCCCAACGCGGGCCAGTATCTTCGCATCATATTTCATGTTTTGACCGATTTTTAGGATACTTTCATCCTCAAGCATCGGTTTTAGCAGCGCGAGGGCTGCATCCAGATCCATCTGCCCCTCGGCCAGCGCATCGGTGCCAAACAGATCGTCGGCTTGCCCCGCCTTATGGGTCAGGGGCAAATACGCCGCCTCGCCCGCATCAATGCACAAACACACACCGACAAGCTCCGCCCGCATCTCGTTCAAGGCGGTCGTCTCGGTATCCACCGCCACATAGCCCCGCTTGCGCGCCTTCTCGATCCACGCCGCAAGCGTCGCTGCATCGCGGATAGTCACGTATTTCGACGGATCAATCGGGGCCGCCTCGGGCGCGTCCACGGCAAGCGCAGGTGTGTCTTCAATCACCGGAGCATCCACCCCGAGGCGTTCGGAAATCCGCTTCGTAATTGTGCGAAACTCCATCTTCGCCAAAAAATTAAGCAGTTTCTCGGTGTCAGGCTCCAGCATCTCCAGATCATCAAGGCCGAAATCAAGCGTCATGCCGCAATCGAGCTGTACCAAACTGCGCGACAAGCGGATCTGGTCGGCATTGTCTTCCAAGGTCTGACGGCGTTTGGGTTGCTTGATCTCGCCCGCGCGCTCTAGCAGCGCATCCAGATCCCCGTATTCGTTGATCAAAAGCGCCGCCGTCTTGATCCCGATGCCCGGCGCGCCCGGCACGTTATCGACGGAATCTCCGGCCAAAGCTTGCACATCCACCACCCGCTCAGGGTAGACGCCGAACTTCTCATGCACCCCCTCGCGGTCGATCCGTTTGTTCTTCATCGGGTCAAGCATCTCAACCCCGTCGCCCACCAACTGCATCAGGTCCTTATCCGACGACAGGATCGTCACCCGCCCGCCCGCGTCGCGCGCATTGCACGACAGGGTGGCGATAATATCATCGGCCTCGAACCCCTCGACCTCGTGGGTGGCGATGTTGAACGCGCGCGACGCCTCGCGGGTCAGCGGAATCTGCGGGCGCAGGTCCTCGGGCATCGCATCGCGGTTGGCTTTATATTGGTCATAAAGATCGTTGCGAAACGTGTGGCTGCCCTTGTCGAAAATCACCGCCACATGCGTAGCCGCATCGGGGCCGGTATTCCCCTCCACATAGCGTTGCAGCATGTTGCAAAAGCCCGCGACCGATCCGACAGGCAGGCCGTCCGATTTGCGCGTCAAAGGCGGCAGCGCGTGAAAGGCCCGAAAAATATAGGCCGAGCCGTCGATCAGATGCAGATGGTGTCCCTTGCCAAAGGCCATGGCGCGCGCTCCCCGTTACGTTGGGACCAGATGTGCCATGCAGCGCGGCGAAGGGCTAGGGTCAGGCGTCGAAAACCTCTCGGGTGGAACCGCAGGTTGCGCCATGACAGACAATCTTCAGGTCAGGTCTGCGATCAGGCCCACGCGACAGTGCCAAGCCGCGATGCGCAACCGCTGCCATCTCACCAAAAGAAGTCGGGCATCCAATCCTGAAACACCAGTTTCGCAAGTCCCAGCAGGAAAAACATGACGATCAGCATCATCACCGTCATCGCATAGAACTGAAACGCAATCGCCCCGCCGCCCAAAACCACAGCGCCCACGCCAACCTCGTAAGGCTCGCGCCGCACCAACGAGGCAACCGCCAGCACGAGTGCGCCTGCGCCCAAGACGCCGCCTGCGAGGCGCAGCCAATCGTCGATGTCCCAAGGCACCGCAACCGGGGCGGGCTGATCTTCTCCCCGAAAACTGCGCAGCGCGCTATCGCGCATCTCAGCCACCAACTCGCCCACAGTCACGCCCGCCGATTGTTGCGGGGCGAAGGGACCGGAGAAGAAATGCGACACCACAAGCACCAAGGCCAAAGCCCCGAGCGTGAAGCCGAGCCAGCCAAGGCGTGCGGATTTTCTTGGTGTGGAAGCGGCAGAGTGCGTCATGGAAACCTCGCAGACCTGAGTGGTCCAATCGGGATCGCACAGGTCTGGGGCAATACTATGACAAAGGTAACAGGGTCTTGCGGGCAGGCCTCAGCCCGCGCTTTGCACCAGATGCATCATCACCGCGACAAAGAAGATCAGCGAGGCGATCATCACAAACACATGCCAGATCGTGTTGTGAAACCGCCAATGCTGCATCGCCAGAAAGATCGTGCCGACCGTATACAGGATGCCACCTGCCAGCATAAGCACCACAACCGTCGGCGACAGCGCGTGCAGCAAGTCCCAGCCGCCGATCAGGATACCCCAGCCCATCGCCAAGCAGGTGCCAATGCCCAGCGCAGTGCTGCGTTTGGGCAGAAACATCGACAGGCCCGTGCCTACGAGGGCCGCGATCCAGATACCCGCCAGCATCGCCAAGCCTTGACCGCCAGACAGCAAGGCAAACGGCGTATAGGTGCCCGCGATTTTGAAATAGATCGCTGAGTGGTCGAGGCGCTTGAGGATCGGTGTCCAATCCGGGCGCGGCAGGTGATTATACAAAAGCGAAAACGAGATCATCGCGATCAAGGTCGCGCCGTAAATACTGGTCGATGTGATTGCGGCCAAGTCGCCGCGCAGAACCGCCGCCAGCGTGATCATCACCGGCACAGCCGCCACCGCCAGCACCAGCGCCACAATATGGACCGCTGCGTCGCTGATCAGCTCCGCTTTGGTGTAGACCCGAATCTGTGGCTCGATGCTGGACATATCCACAAGCTAACCTGCGAATATTAAACGTCTATGCGACATCTGCGTTGACGTTGCGTTAGTTTACGTAAGGCAATCAGCCCTCCGCTTGGTCCTCATAGACGAAGCGTTTGTCGCAATATCCGCACTCGACCCAACCCTGATCCTCGGGGATTTGCAGCCAGACACGCGGATGACCCGACGCACTGCCACCCCCATCACAAGCGATCCGGCGGCTGCTAACAATCTCGGTCTCGGGGACTTGGGTCGGCATAGGGGCGTCCTTCATGGTTGCCGCGCAAGCTGGGGCGCGTTACGTCGCGGCCATATTACTGCGCGCGCCCGCACGGGCAAGAGCGCGCGAGGGAACACCATGTCACACGATGCGAATTTGAACCGGGCCATTTCGATCCGAGGTTTGCGCAAAACCTACGCCGCCACCAAGCGGTCCCCTGCCAAGGAGGCGCTGAAGGGCGTCGATCTGGATATTCCGGTGGGCTCCATCTTCGGATTGCTCGGGCCGAACGGCGCCGGCAAGTCCACCTTGATCAACATTATGGCGGGGCTGGTGAAGAAGACCGCCGGGCAGGTCACGATCTGGGGGTTTGACCAAGACGTGAACCCGCGCCAAAGCCGCGCTGCCATCGGGGTGATGCCGCAAGAGCTGAACCTTGATCCGTTCTTCTCGCCGCGTGGTGCGCTGGAGGTCCAAGCAGGCCTTTACGGCGTGCCCAAAGCCCAGCGCCGCAGTGACGAGATCCTGCGCCTGATCGGACTGGAGGACAAAGCCGATGCCTATGCCCGCACGCTGTCTGGCGGAATGCGGCGACGTCTGCTGCTGGGCAAAGCGCTCGTGCACCGCCCGCAGGTTCTGGTGCTCGACGAGCCGACCGCAGGCGTCGATATCGAGCTGCGTCAGATGCTGTGGCGCAATGTGCGCAAGCTGAACGACGAAGGCATGACGATCATCCTGACCACGCATTATCTTGAGGAAGCCCAGGACATGTGCGACGAGATCGCCATTATCAACCACGGCCAGAAGGTAACCCAAGACAAGACCGCGAACCTGCTGGCGCGCCTTGATGCCAAGACGCTTCTGGTCACGCCGGAAGTTGCCACAGATGCAGATTTCGCGTTGCCCGAGGGCGTCACGCTGACCCGGCGCGGCGATGTACTGGCGCTGAGCTACCGTAAGGGCAAGGTCAACATGGAAGCGCTGCTAAGTGCTGTCCACGCCGCCGGGATCACCATCAAAGATGTCGCCACCGAAGAGCCCGACTTGGAAGACGTGTTCCTCGACCTCACCTCTGCGCGCGCGTGATCTCAGCATCTTTGCTTTTCCAAATATCCTAGATCTGCCGCCTGCCACGCGCAGCACCCCCACAAATTGGGTCCGATTCGGTCCTATTGTTTCGCATGCGAAACAATGCGTCAACAGTGCTGACCTATAAGTTATTGATTTATTAACTCTTTTCGAGCATCCGCCCCAACGGCTTGCCCCCCAAGATATGCACATGCAGATGCGGCACTTCTTGCACACCGTGCGCGCCAGCGTTGGAAATCAAACGCCATCCATCCGCCGCAACCCCCAACTTCTCGCAGCAAGCAGCAATCATGCGGGTGAAGTCCAATATCTCAGCATCCGAGGCCTTGGCCGCGAAGTGATCATAGGTCACGTAAGCCCCTTTCGGGACCACCAGCACATGGACCGGCGCTTGCGGGAACACGTCTAGGAACGCCAGAGAATGCTCGGTCTCCATCACGGTCGTATTCGGAATCTCGCCGCGCAGGATCTTGGCGAAGATGTTTTCGGGATCATATGTATAGGCCATGATGTGAAATCCTTAGTCTTGGCTTAATCTTGGAATAAAGTCGGGTCGCTGGCGATGCCGTAGGCTTGGTCCCACGGGATGCGGAAGAACTCCACCAACACGCCTGCATTGTGATCGGGGGTCTCGCCCTCGTCGATGCGCAGCACCTCGGCAAAGCCCGCCTCGCGCATCCGGTCTTGGTCCAGCGCGACCTCTTGGTGCAAGGTCGGCAGCAACCGCGCGATTGTGTCGGCAGATGGCGCATGACCTGCCAAACCGATCCGCGTCGCATGGCCCAGCAGGAAATCATCGGAGAAGCTGCAATTGATCTCCAGCATCCGCGTGCGCACTTTGTCAGAGAAGAAATCGCGCATGAGATCCACCGCCGAAGGGTCCAGACAAATCGCCAGCCGGTCAGTGCCGTGGTAATCGTACAGCATCCGCAAAAGGGCGCGTCTGTGGCGCATCCGCTTGTCGACGGACCGCTCGATCCCGCCCAGATCAGGCAGATCGGCATCCTGTTCGTTGAACAGATACGCAGCTCCGGCCAGATCAAACGTGGCGCGCGACATGCCCAGAAGGCGCTTGGCGACATGCCATTTCTTGCAGGCGAAAATCAGCAATTCGCGGTCGCGCCCGACACTCGATTCCGTCTCCCAGAAGCGTGGGGCAAAGCGCCGCCCGATCCGTCCGCGTTGCGTCAGGAAGCTGTGTAGATTGCGCCCCTCGTTGGAGACCTCAAAATCCGCACGCCCCGAGGACCACAGCTCGCCGAGGCGCTCTTTCAGATCCGCCGCCTCTGGGCTGATCTTGCGCGCAAACAGATAATCTTGGCTCAGCAGCAGTTCGTAATGGTCGTTATAGAAGGTCGCGGGCATACCATAATCAGTGAACATCAGGAACGTCTGGGTGCGACTGTCGATCTCGGCATCGGCCACCAGATGGCGCACGAGGGTCTGAAAAAACGTCTCGTCCGGGATCCATGTGGTGCGGAAAAAGCGCGTCACATCCGGGCGCTCGGCAATGAAGGCCAGCAACGTCTCGACCGTACTGCGGCGCAAACACCACCACTGGCTGCCGATCATCATACGCAAATCTTGCGGCGGCTGGCGCGTGATCCCAAGGCGTTTCTGCGCGCTCCAGGCCGCATAAAACCTGCGCGGCTGGGTGCGTTCGTTGAACCAGTGGCGGTAGATCAGCCGATCTTCCTGCATCCCCGTCTTGATCCAGCCGGAGGTATAAAAATCAACGCTCTCGATATAGTCGGTCTGGCCCGGCTCCAGCATCTTATGGGCAAAGGCCGCCGATTTGACCGGCATGCAATCGCCCGACAGCATGTAGAAATGCGTGGCATCTGCGAAGGCGGCCTCAGCGGCTTTGAGGGCGATGAGCGTGGCTTCAACAAGGCTCCACTCTCCCCACCCGCAGGCAACCCGGCGCGGCGCGAGGATCACGTTTGGCAAGCTGGCAACCCCGCCTTCGATCTGGGCGTAGGCCGCAGCGGGCGCATTGGCGTCGAAATGGATCACCATCGCGTCGCCTTGGGCCGTCAGACGCGCCGCTTGGGCGATAACCGCCTCGGGGTCTTTGTGACACAGCAGGATGAAAGCAATGCGGGTCATGGGTTGGCCATCGTTACAGAAACCCGAAAATTTGGGTTCTTGTTGCATACAGGCTTAAAAGGATGGTTCAAGCATTGCACAGAAAATGCGGGCAGTTTGAGGAGGTCAAGTCATGGGATTTCCCGGCACTTGGATGACAACGAGCGAGAGCGTGGTCTACCGCGTGGTGCCGAAATGCGCCTGCTCGAGCATCGGGCAGATCATGTATTACGTGGACAATGGCCGCTATTTCGACGGCGATATCCACGACGCCCAAGATGGGATGCACAAATGGGCGATGGAGAACAGCCAACCGCTGATCTCGTCCAATGTGAAGGCCCACAAATCTTACGCCTTCACCTGCGTGCGCAACCCCTACACCCGTATTCTGTCGGCCTTCTTCGACAAGATCGCGGGCATCCAGAGGAATGGCAAACGCTACCGGGGCAATCTGGTCCCGCAGTTGTCGCAGACCTATGGCATTGATGTGGGCAGTCCCGAGGATGGGTTCGACTTTGACCAGATCGCCAATTTCCGGCGGTTCCTGCTGTTTGCGCGCGACACCATCAAGTTTCGCCGCCCCATGGATCCCGATATCCATTGGTCGCCTGTTGCAGGCCATGTCAGCACGCTGATCCAAGGCGGCGGCACCTATGACCACATCTTCTTTACTGAGGCGTTCAATGACGGGATGCGCGTGGTGCTCGACAATATCGAGATGCAGCATCCGATCACTGTCGAAGAGGTGCCGCGCTTTAACGAGAGCGAAGGTCACGGGCCCAAACGCGCGCATCCGGTCGAGGATTACTTTGACGATCTGTCCATGCATCTAATGTGGGAGATTTATCATAAGGATTTTCGCCTGTTTCAGTATGATTTTGAAACGCCCGCGAACAAGATGCCCCTAGGCGCTGTCGATCTGGACGAAGTGCATCTGAAACTTGGGCCAAACGCGCCGAATTAGGGTGACTTTTGAGGTTCGCACTCCATCTTGCGGGCTCTGCACTGCTGATGAAAGCCCCGCGTTATGACTGTCGTTCTTCTTCTGGGCAGTGGCCCCAATGCCACCGCTTGCCAAGACTGGCCCCGCGCCCCGTTTGACCGGATCGTGGTGATCAATAACGCGTGGCGGGTGCGCCCCGATTGGGATGATCTGATCTATCCCGAAGATTTCCCCGGCGAGAAGACGCCCGAGGTCTTGGGCGACGGCCAGCAGCGGGTGGAAGCGGATGCCTTTGTCCCCGCCCAGAACGCTTACGGCGGCTTCATCTGGGGTGGTGGGACGATGGCGTTCACGGCTGGATATTGGGCGCTTCATGCGCTGCGCCCCAAGGTCATCGCCTATCTGGGGTGCGACATGGTTTACGCAGCCTCTGGTGATACGCATTTTTACGGAACGGGCACGCCAGACCCTTTGCGCAAGGACGTGACGTTGCGCTCGCTTGAGGGGAAATCAGCGCGGCTTATGGCGTTGGCCGCGCGGCAGGGATGCGCGCTGGTGAATCTGTCGGTCAATGAAAGCCGTCTGGTGTTTCCGAGGGCCTTGCCGGACGCGGTGGCGGGTGTCGCGCCGGAACCGTTTGACCGAGGCGCGGTAGATGCGGTTTTGGCTGCGGAAGAGGCGCTCGACTATCAGGTGCCGTCGGGGCGCTATTGGCAGCAGGAGGATCGCTTCGATCCGGCCCAGATCGACCGGATCGACGCGATGTGGAAAGCGCTGGTCTAGGCCGCGATCTGGCGGCTCTCTCCCGCCTGCATCACCAGGGCGATGACACCGCTGCGGTGGCGTGTCTCCACCGCGCGGTGGGCCTCGACGATGTCGGCGAATGCAAACGCCTGCTCGATCACTGGGCTGATTTTGCCGTCTGCGGCCATATTTGCCAGCAGGTCAAGCTGTGCGTCATCGGGGTCTGACACACCAAACCGGATCGCGTGACCGCCTGCGCGCCACGGTGCCATCATCTGACGCAGCTCGCGCCAGCCGCCCTCGATGGTTAGGTAGCGCCCGCCTTTGGTAAGGAGCTTGCGGGCCTTGGCAAAGTCCAGCAAGCCGATGGTATCGAACACCGCGTCATAGTTTTTGCCTTGGGTGGTGATGTCAGTGTCCTCGTAGCCGAGCACAACATCGGCACCGAGGCCTTCTAGAAAGGCCGCATTGCGCACCGAAGACAGCGCCGTGACATGCGCGCCAAGTGCCTTGGCGACCTGCACGCCCAGATGGCCGACGCCGCCCGAGGCACCCGTGATCAGCACGCGCTCACCCGGTTGGAGTTTGCCGAGCGTTTCAAGGAAATACTGCGCGGTGGCAGCCCCGAACGGCAGGGCGGCGGCTTGGGCGTGGCTGATCTGGTCTGGTTTGGCGGCGACCGCGCTGGCCTCGCCCACGGTGATGAACTCCGCATGACCGCGCGCATTGGCACCGCCAAACACCGCATCGCCGACCGCAAAACGTGTCACGTCGGCCCCGACTTGCGTGACGATCCCCGAGAAGGTCACGCCGGGGACGGCATGGCGCGGTTTGAACAGACCAGAGACCAGCCGCCCGACCAGCTTGAGGCCTGCAGGGAAGGCCGCCGCGCGCAGACGCCAATCGCCCGTGGTGACGGTGGAGGCATGGATCTGGACGAGGATTTCGCGTGCCTGTGGGACGGGCTTGGGATGCTCGACAATGCGGATCACATTGGCGGGGCCGTAGGTGGGAACGATTGCAGCTTTCATGGGTCTTCTCCGGTGAAGGTTATGTCTGTGGCTGCTCTACACCCCCAAAATACTTTAATGAATTGACGAATATCGCAGTTTTGTTATGCGTATATGCATGAACTGGGATGCCATGCGCTTTGACTGGACCAAGGCCCGCGCTTTCTTGGCGACGGTTGAGGAGGGCTCGCTATCGGCTGCCGCCCGCGCGCTTGGCGTCGCCCAACCCACCTTGGGACGGCAGGTCGAAGCGCTTGAGCGCGAGCTGGATACCGTGCTGTTTGAGCGGATTGGCAAGCGCCTTGTGCTGACCCCCTCGGGCCTCGATCTGCTGGAGCATGTGCGCAGCATGGCCGAGGCTGCGCAACGGGTGGCGCTGACCGCCTCAGGTCATAGCCAAACCCTCGACGGTCCGATCCGCATTAGCGCGGGCGAGGCGGTTTGTGCGTATGTGTTGCCGAAGGTTCTAGAGCGTTTGCGCAGCGCCCATCCGGGTATTGAGATCACGTTGATCGCCACGGGCCAGCAAAGCGATTTGCAGATGCGCGAGGCCGATATTGCCATTCGCAACGTCGCCCCAACGCAGAACGACCTGATCGCAAAGCGCACGCCCGACAGGCCTGCGGGGCTTTATGCGACGCGCAGTTATCTGGAGGGAATCGATGGGGATATGGCGCGCGCGGACTTCATCGGGTTTGACACCAGCGCGGCCATGGCAGTTGCGCTAACCGAACGCGGCTTTCCCATCGAGAAGTCCCAGTTTCGCATCCTGTCGGAGGCGCATCTGGTGCAATGGGCGCTGGTCAAAGCGGGCCTCGGCGTCGGGGTAATGATGTGCGAGGTGGGCGATGCAGACCCTGAGATCGCCCGCGTCGCACCCGCGTTTACCGTGCCCGTGCCGATGTGGCTGCTCGCGCACCGAGAGGTCAAAACCAGCCGCCGGGTACGCGTTGTCTACGACCTACTGGCAGAGGCGTTGAGCGGTTGAGCGATTGAGCGATTGAGCGGTGCTGCGAGACGTTTACAAAAGGTTAAGCGCCCTAACATTATTAGGGCACGGGCCAGATTTAGTGGTCCCTACTGCGTCAACCCCCGGAAATTGTGATTTGACGGCGTTTCGCCTAATTTTGTTAGGGATTCAACCCGAAGGAGAGTGCCTAAGAACCCTGCCAAACGCTCAAACGCGCTAGCCCAAACCTTGCTCCTTGAACAGCGCGGTCAGGTCCGCCACCGGACGCGGTCCGATATGCTGAATGACCGAGCCTGCCGCGACATTGGCCATGCGGCCAGCAGTCGGCAGATCAGCCCCGTGGGTGATGCCCCACAGGAACGCGCCCGCGAACGCATCGCCAGCCCCTGTTGCGTCGACGATTTGGACCGGATCGGCGGGCACATGCCAGCTTTGGCCGCCCGCATGGACGTAGCAGCCGTTCTCGCTGTCGGTGCAGGCGAAAATCTCGACCTCGGCGGCGAGGGCTGTGCGGCAGGCCTCGAAATCATCGCTTTGCACCATCGCCAACGCCTCGGCGCGGTTGCAAAACAGCAGGTCCACACCGTCGCGGATCATCGCGCGGAACGCGTCGCGGTGGCGCGAGATGCAGAACGGGTCACTTAAGGTAAGCGAGACCTTACCGCCTGCCGCGCGCGTCGCCGTGATTGCCTTGGCAAAAGCCGCGTGGCTATCGGGGCCGTCGAAGCGGTAGCCTTCGAGGTAGATCCATTCGGCATCGGCCATCTGCGCGGGCACAATATCGTCAGGCGTCAGGAACTCGGTCACGCCCAGATAAGTGTTCATCGACCGCTCGCCATCGGGGGTGACCAGCACGATGCAGCGCCCGGTCTCGTCCTCGGCCGTTTTGGGGGCCAGCGTTGTCTCGTAGGCAGCCCCTTGCGCGCGCATGTCATGGGCGAAGATATGGCCCAATTGGTCGTCCTTGACCTTGCCCACATAAGCCGTCGCGCCACCAAGTGCGGCGATCACCGCTATCGTATTGGCCGCCGAGCCGCCCGAGACTTCTTGGGCCGGACCGATCCGGCTGTAGAGGTCGACCGCGCGTGGCATGTCGATCAACTGCATGATGCCCTTTTCGATCCCGGCCTCGGTCAGAAACGCGTCATCGCAGCGCGCCAGAATATCCACCATGGCATTGCCGATACCGACGACGTTGAAAGCTTTGGTCATATTGTTTTTTCCTCAAAGGGGCAAAGATCGCGGATCAAGCAAGCACCGCATTTGGGCTTACGTGCCACGCAAATATAGCGGCCATGCAGGATCAGCCAGTGATGCGCATGGTGTTGAAATTCGACCGGGATATGGTCCTCAATCGCGCGCTCAACGGCGTCCACATCCTTACCGGGACAAATCCCGGTGCGGTTGCCAATGCGAAAGATGTGGGTGTCGACGGCTTGGGCGGGGTGCTTGAACCACATGTTCAGCACGACATTGGCGGTCTTGCGGCCCACGCCCGGCAGGCTGACAAGGGCGGCGCGCGACGAGGGCACCTGGCTGTCGAACTCGTCGACGAGCTTTTGGCTGAGCTTGATGACGTTCTTGGCCTTGTTGCGAAACAGGCCGATGGTCTTGATATGCTGGGTCACGCCCTCTTCACCGAGGGCAAGCATCTTCTCGGGCGTATCGGCCACCGCGAACAGACCCCGAGTGGCTTTGTTGACACCGATGTCTGTGGCTTGCGCTGACAAGGCGACGGCGACGACGAGGGTGAAGGCGTTGGTATGGTCCAACTCGCCCTCAGGCTCGGCCTCGGAGGCCTGAAAGCGGGTGAAAATCTCGCGGATCACCGGGTATGGAAGCTGTTTTGCCATGACCCGCGCGGTATGGCGTTTGTGAGCGCCCTCGTCCAGTCATGCGCCGCACCTGCCGCAATTCTGCCGCATCTGATTGTTACTATTTTGGCAACAATCTACGGTCATCCGATGAAACTGTTCGCCTATAAAGACCCAATCTGGACCCTGAACGGCACGATCTACCAGTTCGATGCCGCGCATTTTTCGTCCAAGAACGCGGTGGAGCTGACCGTCACCGACGATGACGGCACGCTGGATGGCTTTGGCGCGGGTGACGTGACGCAGCTTATGGAAGCGCGCAGCGAGACCGGAGCGCTGCTCGACAGCGGCGCAGGTGCCCCGTTTTTTCGATATACGATGCAGACCGAGGCGGGCGATGAGTTCATCGTCGAGCAGATCTTTGTCGGATCAACCACCTTCTACATCATCCCCGACATCCCGACTGACGGCATCTCATTTGTCATTGCCAAGCAGGAGTTCGTCGATGGCAGCTTGGTGCCGGGGCTGAAATACGACGACCTGCCGAAGTATCCCTGCTTTGCACCGGGCAGCATGATCGGCACGCCGGATGGGCCGCGGCGCGTCGAGAATTTGCGCGCAGGCGATCTGGTCGTGACCTATGACGCAGGCCCGCAGCCGCTGATCTGGACGGGCGGTGCGGAGGTGGCTTGGAACGCGGTCAGCCCGCACCGCCCTATCATCCTAGACGCACCCGACGCGCCCCTGACCTTATCGGCGCAGCACCGGGTCTTGGTCACAGGGCCGCAGGTTGCCCTGCATTTCGGGCTGGAGGAGGCCTTTGCCCCAGCGGCTGGATTGGCGCGGGGCATGCAAGGCACGGGCGTTCAGCGCTGGCATCATATCTTATGCGCCGAGCACCAGATCGTGCGCGCAAATGGCCTTTGGGTGGAGACGTTGTTAACCACCCCCGCCTCTCTGTCATGGCTGCCGGACGCCGACCGCGCCCGGATCGCGGCGATCCTCCCCGACCCGATGCAGCCCGCCCGCGCCTGCCTGACCAAAGCCGAGGCGGACGTGCTTTGCGGATGCGCAGGAACCGGGTCGCGCGCGGCCTAGCAGGCAAGCTAGGGTGGGGCCAACACTGACGCGAGGCCCAACATGACTGACACCGAAGACCGCTATCATTATGCCTTGGTGCGCCGCGCGATAGAAGCGCTGGACGCAGCAGGCGGCGCGAATGTGTCGCTTGAAGCCTTGGCGCGCGAGGTCAATCTGAGCCCCGCGCATTTCCAGCGCGTGTTCTCTCGCTGGGCCGGGGTGAGCCCGAAGAAGTTGCAGCATTATTTGGCGCTGGGTCATGCGAAGGCGTTGCTTGAGGACCGTTTTACCACGCTGGAGACGGCCCATGCGGTGGGACTAAGCGGTCCGGGACGCCTGCATGATATGTTCACCAGTTGGGAGGCGATGAGCCCCGGTGAATATGCAGCAGGCGGTAAGGGTCTGACGATCAGGTGGGGCTGGTTCGACAGCCCGTTTGGCAAGGCGCTGATCATGGCGACCGACAAGGGCATATGCGGGATCGGGTTTACCGACGAGGTTGGCGAGGCGGAGACCTTGGATGACTTGATGACCCGTTGGCCGCGCGCGGATTTTGTCGAGGATACGGTGGCCCTCGTCCCGCTTGCGGCACAAGCTTTTCCAAGTGAGGGGCCGTCTACCGCGCCGCTTTACCTGATTGGCGCACCGTTCCAGATCAAGGTGTGGGAGGCATTGTTGCGCGTCCCATCGGGCCATGTGACGACCTATTCCGAGATCGCCTCAAGCGTCGGTAACCCGCGCGCGGTCCGGGCTGTGGGCAGCGCCGTTGGGCGCAACCCGATTGGCTGGTTGGTCCCGTGCCACCGGGCCTTGCGCAAAACCGGGGGACTTGGCGGCTATCACTGGGGCTTGCCGATGAAGCGGGCGATGCTGGCGATGGAGGCGGCGCATTTAGATGCAGGTGACGCAGCGAAACGGGCGGAAAACCGCGCGTGAGGGCCACTTGGGCTAGGCGCAGCGGCGTTTCGTGATTAGCTGCAATAAATGCAGTCTTATAGCATTTTTAGAACAGGATCCCGTTTACATGCCCCGTTTACGCACCACTCTTCTTGGCTTCACCGCCGCCACCCTCGTTCTGGCGTCGTGCACTGACCCCAACACCGGACAGCGCAACAATACCGGAACCGGCGTTGCCGTTGGCGCAGCGCTCGGTGGTATACTTGGCCTCAGCCGTGACAGCGACGGCGTGGGCGAAGCCGCTCTTGGCGCGATCATCGGCGGCGCGATTGGCGGCGCGATTGGCAACCAGCTTGATAAGCAAGCCGCCGAATTGCAGCGCGATCTGGGCGGCAGCGGTGCCACCGTGGTTAACACCGGCGACCGTCTGATTGTGACCATGCCGCAGGACATTCTGTTTGCCGTCGACAGCACGACTGTGCAGCCCGGCCTGCGGTCTGACCTCGCCACCCTGGCGGGCAGTCTGAACCAGTATCCCAACACCACCATCGACGTGGTCGGCCATACCGACAACACCGGGGCGGCGGGCTACAACCAGAACCTGTCCCAGCGACGCGCTCAAGCGGTCACCTCGATCCTTCAATCCAATGGTGTAAGCAGCGGGCGCTTGCGCTCTATCGGGCGCGGCGAGGATGCGCCTGTGGCCTCGAACCTCAACGAAAGTGGCCGGGCGCAGAACCGCCGGGTCGAGATCATCATCCGGCCCAACACGGCCTAACGCCTTGCCGTCTTCCCGAGTTGGTCATACCATTTGACCAATTCGGGAGGCAGCCCATGCCATTTCAAAAAGTCCAATCCGAGAAGCTGAGCCACGCTGTCGTGCGCCAGATAGAGCTTCTTGTGCTGCGCGGAATCCTGCGTCCCGGCGAGCGTTTGCCCTCCGAGCGCGAGCTTGCCGATAAGATGGGCGTGTCGCGCCCGTCCTTGCGCGAAGCGATTGCCGAATTGCAGGCAGACGGGCTGCTGACCAGCAAAGCGGGCGCGGGCGTATTCGTGGCCGAGGTGCTGGGATCGTCGTTCTCGCCCGCCCTGATCCGGCTCTTTGCGGCCCATGACGAGGCGGTGTTTGATTACATCACCTTCCGCCGTGACCTTGAGGGCTTGACCGCCGAGCGCGCCGCGACCCAAGGGTCCGACACCGATCTGAAGGTGGTCGACACGATCTTTCGGAAAATGGAAGCCGCCCACACCAAGCGCAACCCCGAAGAGGAAGCGCAGCTGGACGCGCAATTCCACCTCGCCATTGTCGAGGCCGGACATAACGTGGTGATGCTGCATATGATGCGCTCGATGTTCGAGCTGCTGCATGGCGGGGTGTTCTACAACCGCCAAGTGATGTTTCGCCAACGGATCACGCGCGGGATGCTGCTGGACCAGCACCGCGCAATCAACGACGGGGTGCAAGCCCGCGATGGCGCTGCGGCACGGGCGGCGGTGGAGCGTCACCTAGACTATGTGCGCGACAGCCTCGCCGAGTGGCGCACCTTCGAGAAGAACGAGGCTATTGCCAAGCAGCGGTTCGATCATGAGACGGCGAAGGGGTAAAATGCAAAAACCCCGGCGCGAACCGGGGTTTTCAATTTCTGACGTCTGACGCTTCTGCCTAGTGCAGCTTCGCCCCAACCGTTGCGATAGCGTCGTCCACCAGCTTGCCGCGATCTGCGGCTTTCATGGACGATCCGATCACGTCACCAGCCGCCGCAATGGCGATCGAGATGGCTTGATCACGCACATGGCGCACGGCTTTACCCTCGGCACTGGCGATCTGCTCTTGGGCAGCGGCCAGACGGCGGGTGATGGATTTCTCCAGATCGGCGCGGGCTTGGACAGCGGCCATCTCGGCCTCCTCCTTGGCTTGCGCGACGATACGGTCGGCCTGGTCTTGGACTTCGCGGCTTTTGCGCTCGTAGCTGGCCAGAAGCGCTTGGGCTTCCTCGCGCAGCGACTTTGCCTCATCCAGTTCCGACGCGATGCCTTCAGCGCGCTTGTCGAGCAGCCCGCCGATCATTCCCGGCACTTTGTAGTAGATCAAGATGCCGATGAAGACGATGAAGCCCATCGTGACGATGAAGTCGGTATTGGCCAGCGAGAAGAACGGTTTGTCCTTGCCCGCCGCCAGTGCAGGTCCAGCGCTTAGCATAAACAGAGCGGGCGCGATCAAACGTGCGTTCATTGACCCGCTCCTTTCAGCTTTGCATCGACAGCGGCGTTGACCGCTTTGTCGTCTGCGGTGCCCGGTGCCACTGCGGCGACAATCGCCAGAGCGGTATCGCGGGCGACTTCGGCCACGTTTTCCATGGCGCTGGCCTTGATCGCGTTGATGGCGACCTCGGATTCAGCGGTGCGGGCGGAAATCTCGGCGTCGGCCTTGGCGATTGCCTCGTCGAGACCGGCTTTGATCTCGGCGCGGGTTTCGCCTGCAATGCGACCAGCCTCAGCGCGTGCGTCGGCCAGAGCCTTATCATAGGCTTTTTCGGCCTCGATGGCTTTCAGCTTCAGCTCTTCGGCGGCTGCGATGTCGTTGGTGATGGTGCCCTGACGCTCGGCCAGAACGGCTGCGATCCGGGGAAGCGCCACGCGCGACAGAATAAGATAGATGATGACTAGCGTCACCACGAGCCAGAAAATCTGGTTCGGAAAGGTCGAGAAGTCCAGCTGCGGCATGCCGGGTGCGGCGGCTTCAGCGGAATCAAGTGTCTCAGTGGCCATCGGTCCCTCCTGGCTCCTTTGATCCATCGGGGCGCCGCATTAGCGCGCCGCCCCGACCGTAAGGATAGCTCGGTGGATTAGACGGCGAACATCAGAAGCAGAGCGACGAGGAACGAGAAGATCCCCAGCGCTTCTGCAAACGCGATGCCGATGAAGAGCGTTGCGGTCTGACCGGCGGCTGCCGATGGGTTGCGCAATGCGCCTGACAGGTAGTTGCCTACAACGTTGCCCACGCCGATGGCTGCGCCACCCATACCGGTGCATGCGAGGCCTGCGCCGATCAGGGCGCCCATTTGTACGATATCGCCTTCCATGTGTATTCTCCTTACGATGGAATTAGGTAGTTGCTGTAGGGCGGGGTTCAGCCCGCCACGTCGTTAGTGATGCGGGTGCAGTGCATCTTTCAGATACACGCAAGTTAGGATGGTAAACACGTAGGCTTGGATAAACGACACCAGCACCTCAAGCCCATACATCGCGGTCACGGCCAAGATCGACAGCGGGCTGATCGCGAGGATCGCGGCGAAGCCTGCGAACACTTTGATCACCGCGTGACCTGCCATCATGTTGCCTGCCAAACGAATGGAATGGCTAATGGGGCGTGCGAAGTAAGAGATAATTTCGATGATTGCGAGGACCGGGCGGATGGGCAGGGGTGCCGCCGAGACCCAGAAGAGGCTCAGGAAACCAACGCCGTTCTTCACGAACCCAAGGATCGTCACGGTCAAGAACACACCCATCGCCAACACGCCTGTAACGGCGATGTGGCTGGTTGGGGTGAAGGCCGTTGGCACAAGGCCGAGGAAGTTCGAGAACACGATGAACAAGAACAGCGTCATGATGTAGGGAAAATACTTCAGACCGTCTTTGCCGGTGATGTCTTCGACCATTTTATAAATGAAGCCGTAGCCAAGTTCGGCCACCGACTGACTGCGCGACGGGATGATCGCGCGGCGACGGGTGCCCATCACAAACATCAGGAATACGCAGACAACCGCCAGCGCCATCCACAAGGTTGTGTTGGTCGGGGTGTACCACGCAATCGCGCCATCTCCGAACAAAGGCTCGATGATGAACTGGTCCATCGGGTGGAACTCGAGGCCGCCGCCTTCTGCTTTTGCTTCATCCGCCATGGTGCGCGTCCTCTTCTTTATCCAGAGCTTTTGGCCCCAGAACATTGCCCTTTTGAAGCTCGTTGGCGGTGCGGATCATGGTTTTGACCCCCGCGACGAACCCCAGCATTGTGAAGATCACCAGAAATATCGGCAATGTGCCAAGCATCCAGTCGATCCCGTATCCGATGACAAAGCCGATCCCGAGACCCGAGACCAATTCGATCACCATGCGCCAGGCGTGTTGCGCCTGACTGTAATGTTCTTCGACCTTGGGGACATCGGCGTCCTTGCCTTTGAGGGCGTCGATCTTGGCTTGAAGCGCGTCCAAGCGCTTGGGATCAGGCGCGTCACTCATGGTCGGGGAACCCCCTTCGGTCTGGCGGCAAGCTAGGCAGAGGGCGCGCCTGTGTCAACGCAGGTAATGCAAGTGCAGAAATAGGTTAAGTTATTGATTTATTTCAACTTCCCAAAGATGCGGCAGTCTGGCCTGTTGGGCGGAGCGCTCAGGTCATATTCAACCATTTGGTTGACCAATTGCCACCGCGCTGCCATCTCGGGCGTTATGACCCGTGACCTCGACACCGCATTTTCCGCCCTCGCAGACCCGACGCGTCGGGCGATCCTGTCTATGTTGCTGGAAGATGACATGGCCGTCACGGATGTGGCCGAGCCGTTTGCGATGTCGCTGGCGGCGATCTCCAAACATCTTGGCGTGCTGACCACCGCCGGGCTGATCAGTCAAGAAAAGCGCGGGCGGGTGAAGTGGTGCAAACTTGAGCCGGACGCATTGCGCGCCGCCTCGGTTTGGATGCAAGGCTTTGGTCAGTTTGAGCCGGTGAACCTTGATGCGTTCGAGCGGTTCCTAGAGGCCGAGTTGTCGGGAGACGCTTATTCTGCCGACGCCTCCTGAGCCGCCTTCAAGCAGGCGCGCACGAACTTGTTGGCGGACCGGTAATGGCTCGCCCCTGCCGCTTCGCCCCACCGCCCCAGCGTCCAGTCGTTCATCCACGGATGCAGGTGCGGGGTATAGAGGCTGGCGTCCGTCTCGCCCTCGAAGAAAACCATGAGGCGCGTGTGCTGCTCTGACAAGGCTTCGCGCACGTTGGCCCATGTAAGATCAGATTGGTCCTGCCGCACCGCAGCGTTATAGGCCTTCAGCGCGTTCCACTTATACCCCGGTGCGGGGGTTTCCACGACCTCGCCCGCGCGCGCGCCGTCGACCCACGTGAAGTAGAGCGTTATCCAATGGGCGCGGTGACCGATGATGTCCTTGATGGTCAGGCCATCTTCAAACGGCGTCAGTGCAATGTCTTGGCTGACCGTATCAAGTGTGCGGTTCAGTTTTGCAAACTCGCGTTTGGTGATGGATAGCAGCTCTTCGCGGCTTGTCGCGGCTGGCATGGGGTGTCCTCCGATTGTGGAAGGATTCTAGCATGTTACACCGCAGCGAGCCTTGCGCCAAATCAACCGAAAGACACCTATGAAGGCGCGGGCTTCAACTGGTCTTTCAGCAAAAGCGCCAAGGCCAGCACGGTCAGCGCCACCCCTGCGAGGATCATTGCGGGCGGCGCGCCCTTGCCCATAGCCAACTGCCATAACACCACCCATGAGGGCGTCAGATAGGTATAGGCCATGACCTTGGCCGAGGGCAGGCGCAGGGTCGCGTATTGCAGCAGCACGAAGGTGGCCGAGGACGCGAACACCGCCAGATAGATCAGCGTGATCCAGACGATGGGGGGCAAGGCGCGCCAGTCAATCGCGGCCAGATCGCGCGCGCCCCAGATGAACAACACCACCGCCCCCGCCACGAGGATGCCGAAGGCAAACTGCACCGCACTCTCGCCCCGGTTCAGCTTGCGCGACAGGGGTGTATAAAGCGCATGGGCGACGCAGCCGGCGAAATAGATCGCCTCGCCCCGGCCCACGTCAAATGCGATCAGCGCCGTGATGTCTGCGCGAAAAATCACCCAAAGCGCGCCTGCCCCGCCAATGGCCAAGGCCAAGGCCATGCGCGGGGTCGTCACTTGGCGCAGCAGCAGCTAGCCGAACCCGCCCGCCATAATCGGGGTCAGCGTGAACACCGCTGCGGTCGAGACCGGGGGCGCTGTCTTCAAGCCCTCGAACATCAGCACGAAATAGACCGCGAAGATGCCGCCCAGCAGCAGATAGCGCCACGGAGCGCGAAACCCCGCGCGCGTGGCACTGCCCGTCGCCAGCATCACCGCACCGACGATGGCGGCCGACAGCACAAAGCGCAGCGCGTTCAAGGCAGTCGGCGCAATCTCGTTTGCCGCCAGCGAGCCCAGCGCGAAGCTGCCTGCCACCAGCGCCGAGAACACCAGCATCGCCAGATGGCCGCGCAGCGCAGGCGTCATAGATCCGACCAGTCCTTCGACGCGGCCTTAAGCGCCGCCGCCACGCTTTGAACCTTAGCGGTGCGGTGCAGGTCCACATGCGTTACCAGCCAAACAGGGGCGCGCCATTCCGGCTTGGCGGGACAGAGCTCCACCAAATCAGGATCGCGCTGCGCGGCCCATTTTGCGCAGAACCCCGCACCAACCCCCGATTGGACCGCATCGGACATATTGCGCATATCCGAGGTGCGGTAGACGATCTGGCTGGCTGGCACATCGGCTTGCAGCCACTGCATGAAGCCTGCGCGCGGCGTGTCATCGACAGTGCCCACAAAGCGGTGCCCGGTCAGGTCATAGCCGGGCCCGATCAGCCCGTGCTTGGCGACGTAATCCTTGGTGGCGTAAAGCGAGACGCATTGGTCAAACAGCTTCTGGACCACATTGTCGGGATCCTCGGGCGGTTTGCCTGCGCGCACGGCAATATGCGCCTCGCCGTATTCGAGCCGGAACAGGCGCGTGTCGGTGAGCAGCTTGATACTGACCTCGGGATGCTCGGCCTGAAATGCGCCCAGCACCGGAGCCAGCAAGGGCGAGAGCACTTCCAGCGTGGTGACAACCAACTCGCCCGAGACCTTGGCCGAATGCCCGTGCAGGCGTCCTTCAAGCTGGTCGAACTGCTCGGCGGTGGCCTGGGCGACCTGTAACAGATCGCGCCCGGCCTCGGTGGCGGTGTAGCCGCGCGCGTGGCGTTGGAATAATTTGACGCCGAGGCGGCCTTCGAGCGCGTCGATATGGCGAATGACCGTCGCATGATGCACGCCCAGCGCGTCGGCAGCCCCGCTGACGGTGCCAAGGCGGGCGACATGGAAGGCGGTGCGAATTTCGTCCCAGGTCTCGATTGGCATGTTCTGTGCATCTCCTCACACTGAATGCGCATTTGGGACGATTGCGTTCAAATTTGCAATGGCCAACTGTGAGGGCAGAGAAACACCACCCCTTGAAAGGGAAACCGATATGACCCGTTCTTCTGCCGTTCTTCGCATCGACAGCTCTGCGCGCACCGACGCTTCGGTCTCGCGCAAGCTGGCCGATCAAATCATCGACCGCGTGGCTGTGGCCAATGCTCAAATCACCACCCGCGACCTTGGCGACGGGCTGCAAGGCGTCTCGGGCCCTTGGCTTGCTGCCAATTTCACGCCCGAGGCAGATCGCAATGACGCCCAGCGCGCCGTGTTGAGTTTGTCCGATACCTTGATCGCCGAGGTGATGTCCGCCGACACGCTGGTGATTTCGCTGCCGATCTACAATTTTGGGGTGCCCTCCAGCTTGAAAGCCTGGATCGACCAGATTGCGCGTGCAGGCGTCACATTCAAATATACCCCCGAAGGCCCGGTTGGACTGCTGGCGGGCAAGCGCGCCTATATCGCGGTGGCATCTGGCGGGACCGAGGTGGGCGGTCCGATTGATTTTGCCACGGGATATCTGCGCCATGTGCTAGGCTTCATCGGCATCACGGACGTGCAGATCGTGGCCTCAGATCGTTTGATGGTGGATGCGGATGCGTCCGCCGCCAAAGCCCAAGCAGCGCTTCATGCGCTGGCCGCTTAAAGGAGACTGATAGATGGATAATGCAAAGAAATTCGGACTGCTGGTCCTGAAAGCCCTCGCAGCGCTCGCCTTTATCGGGGCGGGTTCCATGAAGCTGATCGGCAACCCCGACATGATCGCGGTGTTCGACGCAGTGGGCGTCGGCCAATGGTTCCGCTACGTGACGGGCCTGATCGAGGTCGGCAGCGCGGTCTTGTTGTTCGTGCCGGGAATGCAACTGATCGGGGCGGCGCTTTTGGGCGCGACCATGGTTGGCGCGATCCTTGCGCACCTGTTTATACTCGGCCCGAGCTTTGTGCCTGCCTTGGTGCTTTTGGTGATCGTGTCGGTCATTGGATATGCGCACCGCCCGGCGGCGAGCTGAGGCAGCTGGATATTTTCGGAACAATGAAGGCGCGCGTTAGCGTTTCATAAACCAACGCGCGCTAGACCACAGGTGCGGTACAGGCGGGGACGCCGATGACCGTGAACGATGAAGGCACCCTGTTTCCCTCGTGGCGGCAGGGTGTTTTTCATTGTTCTTCAAATATCCAGGCTCCCACCCCCCTTGGCTTGACTCGAAAGGCCCTTAGGCCTAAACGCGCGACATACCCCCGGAGTGCCATGCCCTCCGGTCCTTTGCACCATGCAAGGATCGCCATCCGTCAGCGCGTTGCGCCCACGGGTGCTTTTCTGGTTTGGCGCATCGGCACTGCGCCCCCATATGGGAGGCACCCGAGATAGACCGAGAGGACGACGCCCATGTTTGAGAACCTGTCTGACCGCCTGTCTGGCGTCTTCGACCGGCTGACAAAGCAAGGCGCGCTGTCTGAGGCCGATGTTGAAACCGCCCTACGCGAAGTGCGCGTCGCCCTTCTGGAAGCCGACGTCTCGCTGCCGGTTGCGCGCAATTTCATCAAGGCCGTCAGCAAAAAGGCCATGGGCCAAGCCGTCACCAAGTCGATCACACCGGGCCAGCAGGTCGTCAAGATCGTCCATGACGAGTTGATCGCTACCCTGCGCGGCGAAGGTGATCCGGGTGAGCTGAAAATCGACAACCCGCCTGCCCCGATCTTGATGGTCGGTCTGCAAGGCTCGGGTAAAACCACAACGACCGCGAAACTTGCCCGCCGCCTCAAAGAGCGCGACGGCAAGCGCGTGCTCATGGCCTCGCTCGACACCAACAGGCCTGCCGCGATGGAGCAGTTGGCGATCCTTGGCACTCAGATCGGCGTGGATACCTTGCCGATTGTGAAGGGCGAAGACCCTGTTGCGATTGCCAAGCGTGCAAAAACGCAAGCCAGCTTGGGCGGCTACGACATCTATATCCTCGACACCGCCGGCCGTTTGCATATCGACGCCGAGTTGATCGCGCAGGCCGCTGCCGTGCGCGACGTGGCCAACCCGCGCGAGACGCTTCTGGTTGTCGATGGCCTGACCGGCCAAGACGCGGTGAATGTCGCGCAAGAATTTGACGACAAGATCGGCGTCACCGGCGTTTGTCTGACCCGGATGGACGGCGACGGGCGCGGCGGTGCGGCTTTGTCCATGCGCGCGATCACCGGCAAGCCGATCCGCTTTGTGGGTGTGGGCGAGAAGCTCGACGCGCTGGAGACCTTCGAGCCTGAGCGCATCGCGGGTCGTATCCTTGGCATGGGCGATATCGTTGCCCTCGTCGAGAAGGCCCAAGAAACGCTGGAGGTCGAGCAGGCCGAGCGCATGATGAAGCGCTACCAGAAGGGTCTGTTCAACATGAACGACCTGCGCGGGCAGCTGGAGCAGATGCTGAAAATGGGCGGCGTCGAGGGCCTAATGGGTATGATGCCGGGCATGGGCAAGATGAAGGGTCAGATGGATCAGGCGGGGCTCGATGACAAAGTGCTCAAGCGCCAGATTGCCCTGATCAATTCGATGACCAAGAAGGAGCGCGCCAATCCGGGCCTGCTGCAAGCCAGCCGCAAGAAGCGCATCGCCAAGGGTTCTGGCATGGATGTCAGCGACCTGAACAAGCTTTTGAAGATGCAGCGCCAAATGGGCGACATGATGAAGAAGATGGGCAAGGGCGGCAAACTCAAGCAGGCCATGGCCGCGATGACCGGCAAGGGCATGCCCGGAATGCCCGGCGGCGGGGCTGGTGGCCTCGGCGGTATGGACCCCAAAGCGCTGGAGGCTGCGGCAAAGCAGATGCAAGCGGGCGGCGGTATGCCGGGGCTTGGCGGCATGGGCGGTCTGTCTGGTCTGGGGAAGAAGAAATGAGATATCCCGTCCTAGAGACAGAAAACCTGTTCCTGCGCAAACCCTTACCGCAGGATTTCCCGGCCCAAACCCCCGGCGCGCGCAACTGGTTTGGCGTGACCCAAACGCTGGGGCATTGGGATGCGCAGGGCTACGGCCCGTTCGCGTTGATCTGCAAAGACACCGATCTGTGCCTCGGCCTCGTCGGGCCGTGGAACCCTGCGGACCATCCCGAGGCCGAGCTGGTCTGGAACCTCTGGGACCAGCGCACCAAATCCGCGATTGCGCGCGAAGCGATTGCCGAAGCGTATGGCTTTGCCCGCCGCACCCTCGGCTGGAACGCCTGTGTCACCTATCTGGCCTTCGCCAACCGCACCGGGATCGCGCTGGCTGAAACGCTAGGCGCAACCCGCGATAAGTTCGCCGACACGCCACTTGGGCGCGATTGCCTCGTCTACCGCCACGGCGCGCCAAAGGTCGCGTGATGCAACCGTGGCTCACCCCTCCGACCGGCATTCCCGCCGATCTGGCAGCAGTGCTGCTCGCCCAGTTGCCACGGCTTGAGACCGTGCGTCTTGTCGTGCGGCCTGCGCAATTGGGCGACTATCCGGTGTGGGACGAGATCGTGATGGGTCCGGCTGGCGCTTTCGTCGGCGGACCGTTTGACGCGCGCGGCGCTTATCTCGATTTCTCTCAATGCGTGGTCAGCTGGTTTCTGCGGGGCTTTGGGCTTTGGGCCGTAGAAGACCGCGAAACGGGTGACGTGCTGGGCTTTGTCGCCCATGGGCACGAGTATGGCCATGCCGAGGCTGAACTGGGCTACCTTCTGATCGAGCGCGCCCATGGCAAAGGCATCGCAACCGAAGCCGCAAGCGCTGTGCGCGATTATGCGTTCGACGTGCTGAAGCAGCCGACGCTGGTGCTCTATTTCGATCCGCGCAATGGCGCGAGCCGCGCGGTGGCCGTGAAGCTGGGTGCTGCCCAAGACAAGGACGCCGAGGCCAAGGGCAAAGGCGCATCCGTCTACCGCCTGTTCCCAGCCGATGGCGGGATGGAGGCCTACGCATGACGCTTGCCCCGACCCTCAACACCGAACGCCTTATCCTGCGCGCCCCGCAGATGGCTGACTTCGACGCCTTTGCCGCGCACTGCGCCAGTGATCGCGCCAGCTTTGCCACCGGACCGCTGGATCGCGCGCAGTCTTGGCGTGAATTTGCGTCTGCTGCCGGACAGTGGGTGTTGTCGGGCTTCGGCGCGTGGTCGATCACCGACAAAGACACGCACGCCTATCTGGGCGAAGTCGTGATCATGCAGCCCGCCGAGTTCCCGGAAGTGGAATTAGGCTGGACGCTAATGGCAGGGGCCGAGGGCAAAGGCTATGCCTATGAGGCCGCATTGGCTGCGCGCGATTGGGCGTTCGGCGCGGGCGGCTTGCCGACATTGGTTAGCTATATCAAGCCAGACAACGCGCGCTCCGTCGCCTTGGCCGAGCGCCTTGGTGCGGCGTGCGACATGAACGCCGCCGCACCAAGCGTGTCTGATCTTGTCTACCGTCACCCAGTGGTGCTGCCATGACCCGCATGACCATCCCCCGCGTGCAGTCCGAGCGGCTGACCTTGCGCGCACCGATCCCTTCGGATTTCGACACCTTCGCAGCCTTCCGGGGCGGCGCGCGCTCGGTCTATGTTGGCGGGCCGTTTGACCGGATCACCGCGTTTAACCAGTTTTGCGCCCTCTGGGGGCACTGGGATATGCGCGGATTTGGGCGCTGGATCGTGGCGGAAACTGCGACTGATACGCCTGTGGGCGTCGTTGGCTTGTTCCATCCCGAAGACTGGCCCGAGCCGGAGCTTGCCTGGTCGATGTTTGATGGGTCCGAGGGCAAGGGTTACGCGTTTGAGGCGGCTCAGGCCGCGAAAGCCCATGCGTTTGACGATCTGAACTGGGACCGCCTCGTCAGTTTCGTGTCCTACAACAACATCCGCTCGATCGCGCTGGCCGAGCGTTTGGGCGCTGAGCGCACGCGCGGCTTCACACACCCGACTTATGGGCAACTGCACTGCTATGTGCATCCAAAACCGGAGGCTGTGTGATGGCGCACCGTGACATTCCCGTGCTGGAGACAAAGCGTCTGATCCTGCGTGGCCCCGCGCCCGAGGATTATCCCGACTTCAAGGCGACCTTTGCGTCCTACCGTTCGCGGTTCATGGGCGGACCGCTGAGTGCGTATGAGACATGGATGCTATACGCCGCCGAGATCGGCCATTGGAAAATTCGCGGCTTTGGCATGTGGATGATCCACGACAAGGCCACGGACGAAGCCCTCGGCATGGCAGGCGGTTGGCAGCCTGCAGCGTGGCCCGAGCGCGAGATCGCGTGGATCGTGTTTCCGGGCAATCACGGCAAGGGCTACGGGCTGGAGGCGACCGATGCGTGTCGCCGCTATCTTTACCGCCAAGGGTGGGACGGGGCGGTCAGCTACCTCGATCCAAAAGACCTCGATTCTGTGCGTCTGGCCGAACGTCTTGGGTGCAAGCGCGACGCAGACGCCAAGACCATCGACGACAATGACAGCGTCTACCGTCACCCGACCCCTGCGGCGCTGAAAAGCAGCCAATTGTCGGATGGGATCACGCTTGAGATCGCGCATTACGCCGATCCGAAATTCACACCGGAGGGTTGGGCGCTTGATTAACCTTTTCAGAAATACCGACGCCCGCACCGACCAAATACCGACGCGATACCGACGTAATACCGACGTGGCGTTCGCACCGTTAAGGCTTTCGAAATGACCAACGATGTGACCCGCGCATCCGAGGTGCTTTCCGAGCACCGCGCCAGCATAGACCGCCTCGATGCGATCCTCGTCTACACGTTGGGCGAGCGGTTCAAGCACACACAAGCCGTGGGCAAGCTGAAGGCAGAACACGCCTTGCCCCCCTCGGATCCCGCACGAGAGGCCGCCCAGATTGCGCGCCTCGAAGACCTTGCAAACCGGGCCAATCTCGACCCGGAATTTGCCAAGAATTTCCTGAACTTCATCATTCAGGAAGTGATACAGCACCACAAGAAACATCAAGAATAACAGGCAGATACGCCTGACACGCCATTCAAAGGAGAAACTCACATGGCTATGAAAATTCGTCTCGCACGCGGCGGTTCCAAAAAGCGCCCCTTCTACCGGATCGTTGCAACCGACAGCCGCATGCCCCGCGACGGTCGCTTCATCGAGAAGCTCGGCACCTATAACCCACTGCTGGCCAAAGACAGCGAAGAGCGCGTGAAGATGAACGTCGAGCGCATTCAATACTGGCTCGGCCAAGGCGCACAGCCCACCGACCGTATCTCACGCATGCTGGAAGCTGCTGGCGTTGTTGACAAAAAAGAGCGCAACAACCCCAAGAAAGGCGTTCCAGGCAAGAAAGCCACCGAGCGCGCAGAAGAGAAGGCCTCCAAGGCTGCGGCTGCTGCGGAAGCACCTGTAGAGGCCGCCGCAGAGGCATGAGCTAGAGCATGCATGGCGGGTCTCTGACCGGTTTCTATTGGAAGACGGCCTTGCAGGCGGTCTTCTCCTGTTGGTACTGCTCTTGGCCATTGAACGAGCCAAGAGCATGCCATCAGAAATGGAGCGCTGTGCTAACTTTGTTGCTGACCATTTGCTTGAGCTAAGGCCAAATCAGTTCAGTCGCTATGACGAGCGAGATACGGCGGTACTCATGCTTGCAGCATCGGGTGTTTGCGGAGGGGATTGATAATGGCGGATGACCTAGTCTGCGTTGGGGCCATCGCCGGATCGTTTGGCGTGAAGGGCGAGGTGCGGCTGAAAAGCTTTTGCGCCGAGCCTGCCGCGATTGGCGATTACGCGCCCTTGACCGACGAGGCAGGGCGCAGCTTTGACGTGACGATCACGCGGGCGATCAAGAACGGGTTGTCGGCGCGCCTGTCGGGTGTGGCCTCGAAAGAAGCCGCAGATGCCTTGAGGGGCACACGGCTTTTCGCCCCGCGCGACCGTTTACCGGCGCTGGATGACGACGAATATTACCACGCCGATTTGCTGGGACTTGCGGTGCTGGACACCGGCGGCACCAAGCTGGGATCGGTGAAGGCGGTGCTGAACCACGGCGCGGGCGACGTGCTGGAAGTGAACACCGGGCAGGGCGTTGTGCTGCTGCCGTTTACACTCGCGGTGGTGCCCACGGTCGATCTGGCCGGACGGCGCTTGATCGTCGATCCGCCCGAAGGGACGTTCGACGATGACTGACCCGAGCCCCCGCCGCATTTTGGTCCATTCCGGTTTTCATAAGACCGGAACGTCCAGCTTGCAGGGGTTTTTGGACATGCATTCCGAACCGCTCGCGCCTTATTTCTACGGCTTTGGCCGCTTTAAGGCCCCCGCAATTGACGAAACCGCAAAGACCTATGCGCAAAAGCGTTTTCCATGGCGGTTGGCGGTTTTCCGGCGCGCTGTGCGCAACTATCTGTCGGGCGCGCCTGTGGACCGCAACATCGTGATCTCGATGGAATCCTTGTCAGGCTTGATGCCGGGACATGGGCTGTTTGGGGGGGCGCGTGCCGGGCCGTATTCAGCCACAGCGATCCCGATGGCAAAGGTTTTGGTGCAAGAACTGCGCCGCGCCTTTGGGGCCGAGATCGACATCGTGTTCCTGTTCACAACGCGCCAGCACGACGACTGGCTGCGGTCGGTGCATGGGCATTTGTTACGCTCCATCCGGTTAACGGATGATTTCGAGGCGTTCCGCACCCGCTTTGCCAACCTGCCGACCTTGGAGGATCAAGCCGCCCAGATCGCCGCTGCCATTGCCCCGGTCCGAGTGGAGACAGCCGCACTTGAGGCCTACACATTGTGCCGCATTGGCCCGGCCCGCGCGGTGCTGGACCTAATGGATGTGCCGAAAGAGGTGCGCACAAAGCTGGCCCCTGCCCCGCGCGCCAATGTCGGCCAGCCCTTTGATTTGCGATCCACATTCCTGAAGCTGAACCGCGAGGTCAGCGATAAAGCGGCGTTGAAGGCGCGCAAAGACGCCTTGCTGCGCGCCTATGCCAAGGAGGTTGCCCATGTCTGATGACGAAAGCCGGGTCAGACGGCCCTTGCCGACGAAATCGCACGGGCGCCTCAGCATCGGGGCCAGCTTGAAGCCGCGTGAATTGGTGACTGAGCGGCCTCAGTTGAAGCACGCTTGGACCGCTAAGGTCATCACGCTGTTTCCCGGCGCGTTTCCCGGAGTGCTTGGCGAAAGCCTGACGGGCAAGGCGTTGGAGCAGGGCCTGTGGCAACTGCATCCGGTTGATCTGCGCGCTTTCGGCAAGGGCAAGCACCGCGATGTCGATGACACCCCTGCGGGCGGCGGCGCTGGCATGGTGATCCGCGCCGATGTGCTGGGCGAGGCGTTGGAGAGCGCGCTGCCCAAAGACCGTGCGCGCTGGCCTGTGGTCTATCTGTCGCCGCGCGGCAAACCGTTTACGCAAGCCAAAGCAAAGGCTTGGGCCGAAGGCGATGGGATCACAATGATCTGCGGGCGGTTCGAGGGGATCGACCAGCGCGTGATCGACCACTACGATATCGAGGAAGTCAGCCTTGGCGATTTCGTCCTGACCGGGGGCGAGATTGCAGCCCAAGCAATGCTGGACGCGACAGTCAGGTTGCGCCCGGAAGTGCTTGGGAATGCGGCCTCGACCGAGGAAGAAAGCTTCTCGAGCGGGTTGCTGGAGCATCCGCAATATACCCGTCCGGCTGAGTGGAAAGGGCGCGCGATCCCTGAGGTTCTGACCTCGGGCCATCACGGTAAGATTGCGACGTGGCGGCAAAGCGAGGGCGAGGCGCTTACAAAGGCGCGCCGTCCGGACCTGTGGGCAGACTGGTGCGCGCGCAAAGACGCCACCAAAGTCAAGTAGCGCCCCGAAGGTGTTGGCGTGCTTGTTGGCAACCCTCAGACATGCAACCTTCCACGGCGGCTCAATTTCGAGCCAAATTGGAAGGACTTTCCATGGCATTATCGCTTCAAGTTGCCTATCCCGTCGGAGATAGCACTACGTTTGACCACGCATATTATACATCTACCCATATGCCCCTCGTAGGCCAGCATATGGGCGCCTTCATTCAAGGCACATCGATCAGCAAAGGTCTCGCAGGCGGTGGCCCAGATGCCCCTGCCCCCTTCCATGTGATCGCAACGATGACGTTCGCCGATCAAGCGGGCCTCGACGGCGCACTTGCGGCCGCTGGTCCAGTTATCGCGGACATCGCGAACTTCACCAACAGCGCGCCACAGATGATGGTCGGCGAAGTGATCAGCTAAGCAGGCAAACCGGGGGTGTGATCAAGACTTGATTGCCGCCCCTGCTAGGCCTATACGGGCGCGCGTCCGGGATTCTGTTCCGGCAGCGTCTCTATTGGTAAAGGCGGTCCGGGCACTTCATCCGGCAGAGCAATCTGGAAGCTGGCATCAAGGTCGCAAGACCACCTAAAAAATGACAATGCCGCCCTAACCTCTGGCGGGCTTGCCGCACGGCAAGGACCCGAGTGAAGACCGAGAGCTCTGAGGACTGCCCCATAGTTGCGGAAAACCGTGACCCTATAAAGGAAGACGCGATGAACCTTATCGCCCAGCTAGAGGCCGAGCAAATTGCCGCCCTCGGCAAAGACATCCCAGATTTCAAAGCCGGTGACACCGTGCGCGTTGGTTACAAAGTAACCGAAGGCACCCGTTCGCGGGTTCAGAACTACGAAGGCGTCTGCATTGCGCGCCAAGGTGGCGCGAGCATCGCGGCCAGCTTCACCGTGCGTAAGATCAGCTTCGGCGAAGGTGTGGAGCGTGTATTCCCGCTGCACTCGACCAACATCGACAGCATCACCGTCGTGCGTCGTGGCCGTGTGCGCCGCGCCAAACTCTACTACCTGCGCGACCGTCGCGGTAAGTCCGCACGTATCGCAGAAGACACCACATACAAGCCGAAGAAGGGCTGATCGCTATGAAAGCAGATACACATCCCGAATATCACCTCATCAACGTGAAGATGACGGACGGCACGATCTACCAGATGAAATCCACCTGGGGTGCCGAAGGCGATCAGTTGTCGCTGGATATCGACCCAACCGTGCACCCTGCATGGACTGGCGGTAACTCGCGCTTGCTGGACACCGGCGGCCGCGTTTCCAAGTTCAAGAACAAGTATGCAGGTCTGGGCTTCTAAGAGCCTTTTCCAGTTGCGCGAAATTAGCGCCGCTCCCGTCTGGGGGCGGCGTTTTTCGTTGGGGGATTGGGGTGGGGCGGTTAGGCTGGTGGCATCGCTTGAGGAGGGTTTTTTGATGTTACGCACCGCTCGGTTTGCTGCATTGCTGGCTTTGGTGGGATCGCCTGCGCTTGCCGATCCCTTGGAGGATGCGTTGGCGGAGTTGCTTGCCGAGGCGCGTGCGGAAAGTAGTGCGACGAGTATTGTGCTGCTGGCCTCGGACGCAAACGAGCGGTTGGTTTTGGTGGATGGAGACGGGACGCCGGACACGCGGTTCTACCTCGCATCTGTGGGCAAAACGATGGTTGCCGCCGCAGTTCTGAACGCTGTGCAAGGCGGTGCGCTGGATCTGGATGCCCCCTTGGGCGATCTGGTCGCCGGGTTGCCGTTGGCGGAGTTGGCCAAGACCCGCAGTCTGCGTGACCTGCTGACCCATACGAGCGGGCTCCCCGACTATTTGGATGATGCGTTCTTCGACGATATTTTGGCGCGCCCGACCCATAGGTGGAGTCCGCGTGAGGCGCTTGGATACGCAGATGCGGACGACGCGCGTCCGAATGGCAGTCCGTTTGACTATTCTAACACCAACTACGTTTTGCTCGGCGCGGTGCTTGTGGGGCTGGATGGATCGCTCGCAGCCTCCCTCGGCCAACGCGTGTTCGGCCCTGCGAAGATGTCCGCAAGCAGCGTGGGCGCGAAGGCTGCACCGGATCTGGCACGCGGCTTTGACACGGATGGCAGCGATTTCAGCGAGATCCTTTGGAACAGCACGCTGGGTGACGCTCCAGTGATTGCCAATGCGACCGATCTGGAGCGGTTCGTGCGGGCCTTGATGGAAAGCGACCGGATCATCGGACCACAGATGCGCGCCGATATGCTGCGCGAGGGCCAGTCTGGGTCCGGCTACGGTATGGGCATCGGCGCGGATGGCGACGATTGGGGCGACTGGTTCGGCCATTCCGGCGGGTTCGACGGGGCAGCGACGGACTACCGCTATTACGCAGAGGACGGCACGGCGCTGATCGTGTTGGCCAATGGCGATCTGGACACCGATTGGGTCATGGACGAGGCCGCCGCAATTTGGTTCGGCGATTAGCGTGGTTCCGCTTCCCTCGACCTAGATGTCACATCCCGGACGGTAGTACGGCTGTTTCTTGAACAGCTCTGGTTTGAGTTTGTGCCAGTCCTTCATCGCCTGCAAGGGTGTTTTGCTGCCCAAGGCGGACTGCGGAAGCTGCTGGTTG
>Ga0163216_100618_pt1 | contig 46195 bp, 37 predicted proteins | sample SynspAceP_FD_167610 | JGI IMG/M metagenome (GOLD analysis project Ga0163216, IMG submission 167610) | Saline lake microbial communities from Ace Lake in Antarctica - Synechococcus sp. Ace-P (Illumina Assembly) | ecosystem: Environmental > Aquatic > Non-marine Saline and Alkaline > Saline ...
GAATGGTTTCCTTTGGTAAGTTCTGCTAAGACCTTTAGTTTAAAGCTCTCGCTATAACGTCTTACATATCCATCATTTTTATACATATACTTGAAGTGTTTTGTATACATATTTCAGGACGGGTCATACTTACTGCCAACTTCTGAGCTATGAACAGTATGGGAGCAAATTAGCGTTTGCTTTCCTCCCCGCACATAGCGAAATCTTTATGTTTTGTTTTTTCTTTTCTTTGTCAAAGCAAAATCGAAAAGATTTTGCGGATATCATAAATATACCCAGACCTTTCGATTAAGCCAGAAGCCCGTATTGTTTATAGATTTTGTTAGCATTTCGTTTTCTATTTTTCTATAGAAAATATATTCTCCCATTTTGCCTTATTTTTTCTTAAAAATATCGCACCAATTATTGTTATTATTCCTGTTGCGATACCAACCATTCCCAAAAAAGGAGTTTCTGGAATTCTTGTTAATACCTCTGCTGCAAATGCAGCATACAAACCTATTACAGACCAATACATAAAATTAAAATGTTGATATTTCCATTTGTTTGCAGGCTTTTTAGTCCAAACAGGAATCATACCTAATAAAAGAACTATAAGACTGAAAGCTGCAGCATAATGAAAAATTCCCCAACCATTAAAGAGGCGATAAATCATAAATGATGTGACCAGTAAAACAGCCATACTTATAACATAAGCATACCCAATTTGCTTGTGTTTTTTTGATCCCTTTTTCATACTAAGAACTAAACTTCCCGCAATCAGAGCAGCTATTGCCGACATCAAATGAATTAGTCCGGATGTATTTCCTACTAAATTTTCCATTTCTGTGTTTATCTATGTTCGTAAAGGCACATAGCAAAATCTTTTTGTTTTGATTTATTTTTTCCTGTCCAGAGCAAAATCCAAAAGATTTTGCGGACTTTATAAAAATACGCAAACCTTGCGATTAAGCCCTAAGCCCGTATTGTTTATAGGTTTTGTTGTGCTTTCGTTATTTTTGTTCAGTTATATATTGCCCAATTAGATTATTTAATGATTTTGCTTGATTATATAAAGCCAATCTTACCTTATGCGCATTAATTTCCCATGACTTCATCGAACTAATATTGTCAATTAGGATTGGTTTAATATCATCAAATTCTGGTGCTTCAAGAAACGATAAACTTGGTGGTCCAGTATTTGCATTCCATCGTTCGTCAAAATAGGGTTCGATAAAAGAAGTATTATTATAATATTGCTGATTTCTATCATGACATTTAATGATTTGAGAATTATATAAACTCTCTTGTTTCACGACTTCCTCAAAAAATCTATAGTATTTCTGAATTGAATTACTTATTGAGTCAGATTGAATTAAATTTAGTTTTCCTGAAGATTTTATGTTTTCAAAAACAATGTTCTGACCTTCGAACCAGCTAAGTCTGCTAGTGGTACGTAGATTTGATATTATTTCTTGTTTTTTTGATATAAAGTTTGTGGAATTAAAAGTCCTTACCAAGGATGTATAGGCATCAAATTTAATTGTATCTCCATCGAAGTGCCTTTCCAGTTCATCTATGTCATCGTTAAGATTAGATTTAATTCCTACTAAATATTCTAATTCTAATTTTTGATTTTGTTTTGATTGATTCCAATTATTTATTTGAAGCGCAATTAATATTCCAATGACTACCAGTATTATTTCTCCTATTGCATAAATTAGATATTTACTGAACTTGTTTTCAGTCAGCAATTTTTGTCTAATTTTACGAAAGAATTTAATCATTTAAATACGGTTTAGTTTAGCTTTTTTAATTCAGTTGCTATTTGTTCTCTTAAACTTTTGTTTATATCTCTAAACAGCAATAATTTTTCTAATGTACCACCATTATTATCTTGAAAAGCTATCAAGAAAAAAGATAATTCACCCCTAAAAATTGGATCATCAGGATTTTTAACAACCATGCGCTCATCTTTTTCTATAAGAGACAAGAACCTGACTAAACCATTTCTATCATTAAAGATTTTTAGGATGGTGACTTCGATGTCAACAATACTATTACTCATTTTTGGTTGTTCATAATCATAATATCTCGAAATTTTTGTAGTTAGCTCATTATTTGAGAGTTGTAGACCTTTAGATTTTAAAATTTCATAAGCATTGTTAATAGGGAAATACCGTTCAAACGTGAGTAGATTGACCAAATGATATTGTAAGGAATCAGAATCTCTAGTTTCGGAGTTTAAAAATATTTGTAGCGCTTTGATTGCTTTTTTTGCTTTATCACGTTGAATGATAATTTCATCTACCAAACTAGCATCTTCTTCAAGATTTTTTAACACTTCAGTTAAGACGTATCGTTCGTCTTTTATTGATTTCTGGTTTTCATTCCAATTATTAATTTGAAGCGCAATCAATATTCCAATAACCACAAGAATTATTTCACCAATTGCGTAAATCAGATATTTACTGAACTTGTTTTCAGTCAGCATTTTTTGTCTAATTTTTCTAAAGAATTTTATCATTGGTTAGCGGTTTGTCATAATGAAGCACAACAATTGGCTAAACATACCAAGGTACGTTTATTTCTTTTTTAGCATGACTTCTATAATTCTTCTCAAGTACAGTACATTTTATATTACTCCACCTCCTTCATCAAAACCTCAATAGATTTCTCTAATTGTTCATCAGTTCCTTTTGCAATTAGCTCAGGTTGATTTTTAATCAAAATTTCTGGGTTGGTTTCATTGTTTTCCATCCACTCACCTGCTTTATTTTTAGAACTTACTGGTACAACACCCCAACGGCCACCATTTGGCAAACTCTCCCAACCTGCAAAACTACACGTACCTGGTACGGGCATACCTACTGTTTTACCGATTTTTAAATCTACATAACCACTGGCAAAACATGAACCATCACTGTACATCGATTCATTGAACATGGCCAAGGTCGGCTTTGTCCATCGTGAGGTTGGTTCTCCACCTACTACTCTAGCTTCGGTTTCATACGATAGAAAGGGTACACCGGTAAAGAACATCGCTAAATCAGCTACCAAGTCACCACCGCCATTAAAACGGGTATCTACGATGACTCCTTTTTTGTCATTGAACTTGCCTAACATTTCCTCGTAAATAGTACGATATGGTCCATCACTCATACCAGGAATATGCACATAGCCTAAAGTACCATTACTCTTTGCTAAGACCTCTTTTTCATTGTTCTTCACCCAACGGTCATATAACAAACTGCCTTCATCTCTTAGAGAAATTGGCTTTACTGTAATTTGCTTTCGCTTACTGTTTTCATCTACCATGTCCAATAATGTAAAATCACCTTCTATACGATTCAAATAGAAAGCAGCATCCATAGCACTACCTATTGTAATTCCGTTAATTTTTTCAATAATCGCTCCAGGTTTTATATTGAATCCAGATTTATCTAACGGTCCGCCTTTAATCACTTCTGTGATTTTTAATCCGTTACCTTTATGTGTATAATCAAAGAACACCCCTAAGGAAGCTGTTTTATCACCATTGTCGATATTGTCGGAAAAACGCCCAGCTGCATGACTCACATTCAGTTCCCCCAACATTTCAGATATCATTTCTGCAAATTCGTAGTCGTTACCAATATGCGGTAAATACTTTTCATACTCGGTACGCATCGCTTTCCAATCGATACCGTGAAAGGTAGACGTGTAAAAAATGCCATTGGTACGTAACCAAATATGATCGAACATATACTTACGCTCTGCATCGGCATCTAGTACCATTTCTGAATTTAATTTTACGGGCTCTGTTTTAGCAGCTTTTATATCAACCTTTGCAATTTTTCCATCTGCCAATAGAAATAGATTTTCCTTTTTAGCATCCCACTGTAAGCTACCCGATTTAGCATCTAAGGAAATCAACATTTTAGTACTCTTAGTACGTATTTCGGTTTCCCATAAATTAAGGTCTTTCTCAAAACGAGCTAGGTAATACAATTTTTCTCCGTCTTTCGAAAGCACAGCATCCGCTAGTAATGAGGAGTGAATTGTTAATCGAGATTTTCTTCGTTCTACATCTTCTAAATCAAACTTCAATGTTTTTACTTCGGTCTCTTTCTCTTTATCGTCTTTCTTCTTTTTATCTTCTGATTTGGCTTCGTCCTTTTTTTCTTTGGCGGCCTCCTCTATCATTTTCAACAAATCATATTCCGCTTTCGAGTTATTGAATTTATCCCAAGAATCTTGATTCAAGAACATGCTATACACATCTAATTCTGACTTTCCGCTAGTGGCATAACTTTTTAATCCATCTCGATTTGATAAGTATAAAATTTGATTGCCCTCATTTACCCATTTTGGAGAGCCATCATAATAGCCGCTTTGCGTAAGGTTTTTGCGTTGTTTACCATCTTTGGAAATCAGTAACACCTCTGAATTACTTAACGAGACGCCCCAATCGACAAGTAACCAGTTACTATCTGGACTCCATTGAAAATACTTGTCACCATCTTGCATATGAAAAAGCTCATTTGGCGTCAATAGGGTGGTAATATTATTGGTTTTAAGATTCTTTACTTTTAGCGTTCTTCTGCCTTCTATGTAAGCAATATACGTGCTATCTGGTGAGAATTCTGGCAGGTATATATCTTCTTTTGAGGTTACTAAGGTATCTTCTTTAAACACCGTTGCCGCAAAGAAATAAGGTTCTTGTAATCGTACTTTTGAGGACTTGAAAATAGACCATTTACCATTGCGCTCACTAGCATACGCAACTCCTTTACCATCGGGCATGAACTTTACAAAACGTTCTTGCTCTGGCGTATTTGTAATACGTTTGGTCAATGAACCATCGATAGAGGTAACGAAAACTTCTCCTCTACTAATGAAAGCAATTTCTTTACCATTAGGAGCTATATCCATTTCACGAACACCACCATTTACAGAGATATATTCTATAGCATTACTATCTTCTTGTGTTCTGATAATAATAGCTACTTTCTTAGCTTCTTCACCAGCCTTAAGTGTATAGATTTCACCATCATAACCAAAAGCCATCTTATCATTTCCGATACTCAATGAACGTACTGGGTGTGTTTTAAAATTAGTTAGAGTCTTAATTTGAGACTCGCCATTTAATGCCATTGAAAAGACATTAAAAGAACCTTCTTGCTCGCTTAAGTAATAAATAGAACTACCATCTTTAGAAAATACTGGATTACGATCTTCGCCTTTAAAATTGGTTAATTTACTATGTTTACCGGTTGCTGGCTCATAGGACCAAATATCTCTTGTAATGGCTGAAACATGGTGCTTTCTAAACGCATCTTCATAACCTTTTTTATCGTGATAGACCATTTTAGAACCATCGCTATTCACCTGTACATCTTCTGCAGGCACTGTCAATACTTGATCTACCCGACCACCTTGTACTGGAACGCTATATAATTCTGGTTGCGTGCCCGTAGGATACTGCCTATGAGCAACAGCATCTAAACGTGTTGCTCCGAAAAGAATGGTTGCATCATCCGCAGAAAAACTAAAAGGAATTTCATCAGTACTATGATAAGTTAATCGTGTAGCCGGTCCGCCTTGAGCATCCATCACATAGACATCAAAATTGCCATATCTATTTGAGGTAAATGCTAATTGCTTACCATTTTTGCTCCACACAGGTGCATAATCATGCGCAGAATGAAACGTTAGTTGTTTTGCTACACCACCTTCTGCTAGTACAGAAAAAAGGTTCCCTTTATAGGTGAATGCAATAGTTTGGCCGTCTGGAGATATTGATGGGTAACGTGCCCATTTCGGATTGGTTTGTGCGGTACCGATAAAAGTTAGGCAAACCGTTAAAACAGTGAAAATCGAATATTTCATAAGCTTATTTAGATGGTGTTTAGTTGGTGTTTAGTTGGTGTTTAGTTGGTGTTTAGTTGGTGTTTAGTTGGTGTTTAGTTGGTGTTTAGTTGGTATGAAAGGTAAGGATTTGATTTGTCTGCTACAATAAATGTATGACCATTGGTATCCATTTTTATATACTTTGCAAAAACTCACTAAATCTATTTAATTTTACTTGTGTACTAAACACCAATTTATCTTGAAAGAAGAACAAAACTATTGGACACAACGCTATAAAGAACAGCAAACAGGTTGGGATATTGGCTACCCTTCAACGCCCATTAAAGAATATGTTGACCAATTGACAGACAAGACCATTGAAATTCTGATTCCCGGAGCAGGTAATGCCTATGAAGCGGAATACCTTTGGAGGAAGGGATTTAAAAATGTACACATTCTAGATATTTCTGATGTTCCATTAATACAATTCAAAAAACGGAATCCAGATTTTCCCGTTACGCAAATGCACCAAGCTGATTTTTTTGAATTTCAAGGCCAGTACGACCTTATTATAGAACAGACCTTTTTCTGTTCTATTGTACCCTCTGATAAAAACAGAAATGCCTATGCAAAGCACATGGCTGAGCTTCTAAAACCAACTGGTAAATTAGTGGGGGTTTGGTTCAATATTCCATTATCTGGCGATATGGAAAAACGCCCTTTTGGAGGTGATAAAAAACTATATACCAGATATTTATCTCCAATCTTAAAAACGATCACTTTCGATCCTTGTTATAATTCTATTGCACCAAGACAAGGGAGTGAATTGTTCGGAATTTTTGAGAGAAAATAAGCTGGGTTATCACAAACTTATTTTAAGGTTTAAGTGGTCTTGCCTCTACCCCTTCATTTGTAATTTGAATAGGTTTAATTGAACCATCATTTCTAAATTCTATTTTATCCATACAAGTTACTCGATGATCTCTACCATCATTAGGGATTGGTCTTCTATGATACACCATAATCCATTCATCAGTATTGGGAACATTGATTACAGAATGATGACCAGCACCTGTGGCAATTTCGGGGTCAGATTCCAAAATGGTTCCCATGCGATTATAAGGTCCAGAAACACTATCGGCCATGGCATAGGCAACTTTATACGAATTGTCGGTCCAATTTCCTTCAGACCACATAAAATAATATGTTCCATTTCTTAAAAATACAAAAGGGCCTTCTACATAACCTTCGGGTGTAATCTCCTTAAATAAAGCTCCATCTTCCCACGGTGTAATTCCTGTAAAATCAGAATTCAACTTACCCAAATTACAATGGCCCCATCCACCATAAAATAAATAGAAAGTATCATCAACATCCTTAAAAACAAATTGGTCAATTGGTTGGGCGTCATTGTAAAAATCTGCTATTAAGGGTTTGCCCAAGTAATCTTCAAAAGGGCCTTTAGGTGTATTTGCCACGGCAATACCTATACCGCCATAATGGTTGATATCGTTATTGGAATCATACGAATTTCGGCCCGGGCGTTGTATATCATTGGCTCCAAAAAATAAATAGTACTTGTCCTCCTTTTTAATAATAGATGGTGCCCATAAAGCCTGTCGCAACCATTTTATCTTGGTAGTATCTAAAATACGTTCATGCTTAGTCCAATTAACCAAATCGGGGCTAGAAAAGGCGTCAAAAAATAGTTGCTTTTCGAATGCATCTGAATATGTCGGGTACACCCAGTAATTATCTTCAAACACTACAGCCTCAGGATCTGCATACCATCCATTGAATATAGGGTTGCCAGATTTCTCCAATACCTTTGCAACAGGTGGTGTCTTTTTCTCAGTTTTACAGGAAACCAAGACAAATGCAAACAACAACAATCCAATACTATAGACTTTAAAACTCATAAAACATTCATTTTTTCAAAGTAAAGTAATATTTTCCATATATAATTTAAGCTGACTTTAATTGTAAATACTTAAATATCAGTTAAACCCCGCGCATTGATTTTATTCCTTTGAAACAATATTGTTTTTGTATCATCGTCTTAACATCACTTTAAGAAATCTACCCATCCTTTTCTAGTATATTTAGACACCTAACTAACAAACCAAAAAATGACAAGAAGTTTACTCTCCCTGTTGGTGCTTTTCGCATCTTTTTTCGTGACAGCTCAAGAATTTAAAATGGACCTCGTACAGGACCTGAAACCCCGTAATATAGGCCCTGGCGGAATGAGTGGCCGTGTTACCTCCATTGATGTGGTCAATGACAATCCTGATATTATGTATGTTGGTACCGCTTCTGGCGGATTATGGAAATCTACATCGGGCGGAATTAAATGGGAGCCCATTTTCGATAAAGAAGTTACTGCTTCCATCGGTGCAGTGGCTATCCAACAGAATAATCCTTCGGTAATTTGGGTAGGAACGGGAGAAGGGAATCCTAGAAATAGTTTAAATGGTGGCTACGGCGTATATAAATCTCTTGATGGCGGAAAGACCTGGAAATCGATGGGCCTCGAAAATACGAGACACATTCATAGAATAAAAATAGACCCTATGAATCCGAATACGGTGTATGTGGGCGCTATAGGTTCTCCTTGGGGCGAGCATCCTGAACGCGGAGTTTATAAAACTACCGATGGTGGTGAAACTTGGGAGAAAGTACTTTTTGTAAATAACAAAACCGGGGTGGCCGATTTAATTATGGACCCTACCAACCCAAACAAATTAATTGCTGCCATGTGGGAACACAAGCGTGATCCTTGGTTTTTTAACTCTGGTGGATCTGGTAGTGGTTTATACATGACACATGACGGTGGTAAGAATTGGAAAAAACTTAGTGAGGAAGATGGTTTACCCAAAGGAGATTTAGGTAGAATCGGTGTTGCCATTGCTCCTGGAAAACCTAATGTTGTTTATGCTTTAGTTGAGGCAAAAAAGAATGCACTATACAAATCTGAGGATGGTGGTTTTAAATGGAAAAAAATTAATGACAAAGGTGATATCGGTAACAGACCTTTTTACTATTCTGAAATCTACGTTGATCCTGAAAATGAAAATAGAGTCTTCTCAGTATTTACCTACGTTAATGTTTCTCAAGATGGAGGTAAGAATTTTGAAGAACTTATGCCCGCCTATGGTGTTGATAACGGAGTACACCCCGACCACCATGCATTTTGGATACACCCAGACAATGGTCAATTTATGATGGATGGTAATGATGGTGGACTAAACATCTCTAAAGACGGCGGTAAAACTTGGAGATTTGTTGGTAATTTGCCCGTCGCACAATTCTATCATATTGCTACCGATAACGAATATCCATATAATGTTTATGGCGGTATGCAAGACAATGGTTCATGGAGAGGCCCGGCTTATGTTTGGAAAGCACAAGGCATACGTAATAGTTACTGGCAAGAAATAAGTTTCGGTGACGGATTTGATGTGGTGCCCGACCCTGTAGATTCTAGATATGGCTACACGATGAGCCAGCAAGGATATGTGCAGCGTTTTGATTATGTTACAGGCGATAATTATATTGTGCGCCCTACTCCACCAGATGCTACAACAGAACTTCGTTTTAACTGGAATTCGGCAATCAGTCAAGATCCTTTTGATACTAGTACTATCTATTTCGGTAGTCAGTTCGTACATAAAAGTTCTGATAAGGGATTAACATGGAAGGTGATTTCACCTGATTTGACCACCAACGACCCTGAAAAGCAAAAACAAAGTGAAAGTGGGGGTTTATCAATGGATGCCACAGGTGCAGAAAATCATACCACTATTTTGGTCATAGAGCCATCTGCAGTTGAAAAAGATATGCTTTGGACAGGTTCTGATGATGGTAGGGTTCATTACACCCAAAATGCAGGTCAGACTTGGACAGAAGTTACGGGTAATATTAAAGGTCTACCAAAAGGAAGTTGGATTCCGCAGATTAAAGCATCTACCCGTAATAAAGGAGAAGCACTTTTAATCGCCAATGACTATAGAAGATTCAACTATACACCGTATGCGTATCGTACAAAAGATTATGGTAAAACGTGGGCTAGAATAGTTGATGCTACTGATGTTGAAAGCTACGCGCTTTCGATTATTGAAGATCCAGAGAATCCGAATTTAGTGTTTTTAGGTACTGATGACGGATTATACGTTTCTTTCAATGCAGGTGAAAAATGGCAAAAATGGACGGAAGGTTTCCCTACCGTATCTACTAAAGATTTGGCAATTCATCCAAGAGAACACGATTTGGTTATAGGAACCTTTGGCAGAGCTGCATGGGTATTAGACGATATTCGTCCGTTGCGAGCATTGGCTTCAGATAAAACTATTTTGAATAAGGAAATAGCGTTATTTACTCCGCCTACAGCGTATCAAGCATTTTACCAACAACCAACCGGTAGTCGTTTTGGTGGTGATGGTTTATACCAAGGTGAAAACAAAAAGCCAGGTGCTATGATTACTTATTACCTAAAAGAAGGTAAGAAAGAGACTGAAGGAAAAAAAGATGGAGAAAAAGAGATGGATTCGCAAACCGACAATGATGAAGACAAAGAAAAGGTAGATGCTTCAACTTCTGATAAACCAGAATTAACCGGAGTACAGAAAAAAGATTCTGTTCAATTTGATTTTTATGATGGTCAGCGATTAATACGTTCATTAAAATACAAAACGCCAGAAAAAGCTGGTTTCCATAGAATTTTTTGGGGAATGGATGAAAAAGGTGCGGATAGACCTTCAAGAAAAGTTCAGACGAAAAAGAATGAATCTAGCGGACTAGAAGTTAAGCCTGGTACCTATACTATTAAAATGCTTTACGGTGATTTGGTAGAAGAAACTCAAATTACTGTGAAATCTGACCCACGATTAGAAATATCTACAACGGGTATAAACGAAGCGTATACAAATGGTAAGGTATTAGAATTGTACATGCAGAAGTCTGCTGATGCGGTAAAGCAATTGGCACATAGTAAAGAAGTGGCCGAGCAGTTTCAAAAGGAATTGAAAAAGTTGGATGAGAAGAAGTTCAAAGACCAAATTGAGGTATCAAAAAATATTGTGAAGCAAATAGATTCTGTTACTGCCTTATATTTAGGTAAGGTTGACAAACGCCAAGGTATTACCCGTAATAAAGAAATGACCGTAATGCAACGTTTGCAAATTGCTCGTGGTTATGTAAGTTCACGTAAGACTGGTATGACAGTTACAGAAAAGCAATTAATGCAGTTTGCTAAAGATGAATTAGAATCAGCTTTGAAGAAAACCAATACTTTTTTCTCTACCGAATGGAGCGATTATAAAGGCAAAATGGAAAGCTTAGAGCTTTCACCGTTTAAAGAGGCGGAAGTTTTTAATTTAAATTAATACACAGGACAAATAATGAGGAAGCTTTTTTTCTTAGTAGTACTATTAACCACAATTTTAAATTCAAATGCTCAAAATGAAATTAATGGTGAAGATGAATTAGGCAGTTGGTTTATGTATTTTGGAACGAATAAAATTGCCGATAAGTGGAGCATACATACCGAGGCACAATTTCGATATTACGAAACTGCCTCTAATTTTAATCAGCTGTTACTGAGAACTGGTGTCAACTATCACATAAACCCAGATGCTATTGCGACATTAGGTTATGGTTTTATTGAGACCGACCCCAGTTTTACAGCGTATGATATTTTTGCGAGCGATATTCTGATTTCTAATAATTCTATTTCTGAGCATCGCCTTTTTGAACAGTTTATACTGAAGAATAAAGTCTGGGAATTTAAATTTGAACACCGATATCGACTAGAACAACGCTTTGTACAAAATAATTATTCTGGTATAAGTAACACATTACACCGGGCTAGATATAGAATTCAAATGACCGTTCCTTTAACAGATATTTTCTTTTTGAACTTTTACGATGAAATTTTTATCAATCTACAGAACGAGGCTTTTGGTCAAAATCGTTTGTATGCGGCAGTCGGTATAAATGTTACTGATAACTTAAGCATGCAATTCGGTTATTTGAAGAATCATTTTAGAGAAACTGATTTTGACCGTTTGCAATTAGGTGTTTTTTATAATACAGATTTGAGAGAACTTTTCATAAAAAAGAGTAACTAATATTGGTTAAATATTTAGTCAGTGTAATTGATTTGCCATGCTGTTTAATCAGTAACTTTAACATAGAATATAAAATATTAGGATAATGAAAAAATTAGCTTTCACATTCCTTTGCACACTAGTTATACAATTCTCTAGTTGTAAGGATACCAAAAAAAATCAAGATAATAAAGACGTCGAAGTTGCAGCGAAATCTCCTGAAATGTTCAGTCTAATTCCAGATTCAACAAAGGTGAGTTTCACGGCGTATAAAACAACCGACAAACTTCCGGTTGGCGGAACATTTAAAATTATAAATATTACAGATGCCCATGAAGGCATTACAACTTTAGAAGCTTTAAACGGCACAAAATTTAGCATCCCTGTAAGTAGTTTATTCACTAATGACCCTACTGGTACTAGAGACCCAAAGCTTATTGAATTTTTCTTTGGAGTTATGAACAACCCCGAATTAATTTCTGGCACCTTTAAAGTTGAAAATGAAAAATGCTCTATAGATGTCACTTTAAATGGTGAAACTCAAAACATCCCACTTACTTATGAAACTGTTGATGAAAACAAACTGACCTTTAAGGGCATGATGGATTTAGAAAATTGGAATGCAATGGATGCTGTAGCGTCTATTAATAAAGCCTGTGAAGTTTTACACACTGGTAAAGATGGTATAAGTAAAACTTGGAGCGAAGTCGCTTTACAAGCAGAAGTTATGCTTCAAAAAAACAACTAACTTAATAAACAAAATTTTTGATACGGACGAAGTTTCATTTTCAGATCATTTTTAACCTTAACCATTTAAAGGATAACGTATATCATTAATTCGTTTGAAATTAGCTGTTTAAATGATTAATTTGAATTATAATCAAAAAATATATACACAATGAAAAATATTAAAATATTAGTTCTTGCTCTAACGGTGGTAGGTTTTTACAACTGTAAAGATGCTAAGAAAGAAGCAGACAAAGTAAATAGTGAAATGGATAGTGAAATGGAAAAAGTAGCCGAAGAAGTTACTACCCACCGTATTTCTATGCTTATGGAGCCTAAAAGTGACAGTGAGGTATCTGGTGAAGTAAGTTTTGTTGAGAAAGATGGTGAAGTTACCATGACCGCTACCTTTTCTGGACTTACTGAAGGTGAGCATGCGATACATATTCACCAAACTGCAGATTGCTCTGCAGCTGATGGTTCTTCAACTGGTGGGCATTGGAACCCAACTAATGAGCCACATGGTAAATGGGGTGATGCAAAAGGATATCATAAAGGTGATATCGGTAATTTCACTGCAGGATCTGATGGAAAGGGTATGGTCGAATTTTCAACTGACCAATGGTGTATTGGCTGTGACGATGAAAATAAAAATATAGAAGGTAAAGGTCTTATCGTACACCAAGGTACCGATGATTTCACTTCACAACCAAGTGGAGCTGCAGGTGCACGTATTAGTTGTGCTGGTTTAATTCAATAGGATTAAAAATATGTTTTATAAAAGCTGTTCTAAGAACAGCTTTTATTATTTTTAGATGACTATAAAATTCCCATATGCAATTAGACCTATTGGTTGAACAATTCAAAAAGAAAGATTCTTCAGCTTTCGAGAAGTTACATGGCATGTATGCCGATAACATTTGTGGGGTTATCAATACCATTGTAAAAAATGATAGTATTGCCCAAGAAATCTGTCAAGATGTATTTATAAAAATTTGGAATAATTCTGAAAGTTATAACTCATCTAAAGGAAGATTTTTTACATGGATTTTAAATATCGCCAGAAATGCTGCTATCGACGAAATACGCAGTAGGTCGTATAAAAATGAGAAAAAGAACCTTTCCGCAGATTACTTCGTAGGTATTTTACAGAACAAGGAAGATGAAGATTCGGTTGTAGATACCAAAGTTTTGAGGAAGCTTGTTAAGAATCTAAAAGAAAAATGTGTTCAGATCATAGAACTATTATATTTTAGAGGATACACTCAAAAAGATGCTGCAGAAGAATTAGATATTCCGATAGGAACGGTGAAAACACGTAATAGAAGTTGCATTTCCCAATTAAGGGAGAATATGGAAATTAAGTAGCATGGATGTACAAAAATACATAGCATTAGGAATTTTAGAGCTCTATGTAGCTGGTATACTTTCAGATAAAGAAAATCTGGAAATAGCTAACTATGCAAAAGAGTATCCAGAAATTCAGACAGAAATTGAAGCGATAGAAGCTTCTATTTTGCTGTTATCTAAGAAAGCTTCTCCAGGTTCAAAGCATTCCTTTAAATCTATCATGGATAGAATCAATAGTGAAGTTAAAGTCATTCCTATAAATAATAAACGAGGTACACCTATTTCAACTTATGTTGGTTGGGCTGCTTCTGTTTTACTCGCAATAGGTATATTTTGGATGTATCAACAGAATCAGGAACTAAAATCTGATATTCAAGTTGTAGAACAACAAAATAATAATCTAGAACAGCAAATAGCAGATTCAGATTCTTCATTAGAAAAAACTACAGAACTTTTAAATTCTATTAGAGATAAGAATATAAGCGTTATCCCATTAGGTGGGCAAGACATATCACCTTCATCTTACGCTAAAGCCTATTGGAACAAAGAGAACAATAAAGTTTTTATAGATGCTAAAGGTTTACCAGAACCTCCCGAAGGTTTTGTATACCAAGTTTGGTCTTTAAAACTTTCACCGCTTACCCCTACCAGTATGGGTCTACTTGAGAATTTTGAGATGGATGAAAACAAAATATTCGCCCTTAACAACCCTAATGAATCTGAGGCATTTGGTATTACATTAGAACCCGCGGGTGGTAGTAAGTCTCCTAATTTAGAACAGTTGTATACTCTTGGTATAGTTTCAGCTTCTTAGAGAAATACATATTTATAATTTAAATGGGCGATTTTTAAATAAAATGCCCATTTTTTTTACAATTTTTTGTCCATAGAATTAAAGAAATTTTTCGGAACCGTTTTGACCTTACTTGGTATTGGCGGACTTGTTTACGCGGCTATTTTATTTGGAAATAGTGCTAGAACTATTAAACAGTTTATTGTTTATGGTGTGCTTGGCGCTATCTTTTTCTTTTCGGGTATTGGTCTTATTAAAACTACTAGCAAAGGTTCTTAGAACTTTTAAAATAGCTAGAGGTCCCTTTTAACTTTATTCAGACCTAGGCTTTTCACCAACCATTTTGGTAATGTTTTTCTAGGATTTCTTTTTTTTAGGTTTAGAAATAAGCCTAAAAATTTTAGAATGGGTACTTTATGTGTTTCTACCAACTCTATTAAAGTGCCATCGGGATCTTCAATATAACTGAAATGACCTGCTGCATCGCCCATATCAAAACTATTAGAACTATCTACAGTAAATGGGTAGTTTAGCTGGCTTGCCTTTTCTCTAATACTAGCCATACCATGAACATCAAAGCAAAGATGAATATAACCTAAATCACCCCAAAGTCTATCTTTAAAGATTTTCACAGGCCTACTGTCCAAAAGTTGAATTAATTCTAATTGAGTAGGTCCAAGTAAATCTCCGAAACCACCCACGATGTTACGTTCTTGTTTTAATATGACTTTTCTATACCGATTACTAGAATTTTGGTTTACTATTTCTATATCGTCGTAAAGAATAATCGAATAACCTAACATCTCCTTATAAAAATCTAAGGAGCTTTCCATATTACTTACACCAATGACTGCTCCCATTACTCCACCATTTTTAGAAGCTTGCGAGGAAAAATAATAACTTTCTTCTACCATTTGTACCTTGTTACCAAAAGGGTCATCAAAATAAAAGCTTGAATTGTACTTATCTGAAATTGTAATTTCTGATAAACATGCGACCTTCAACTGCTTTAAATATTCATGCATATTAAAGAGATTTTTACATCTAATTTTCATAGCATAAATACCTAAGTCGCCATACCTAATTGGTACTTTAGGTACAGAGGGAATTCGGTCTTTAAACTGCCAAATTTCTAATCCGCCACCACCAACCATATTCAACGACAAATAGGCATCTCTTTTTTCTGCCTTACCATTGGTGTACTTGGTCATTAATTTTGCAACAGCCTCATCCTTAAATAGCAACACATTAAAACCTAAATGTTTTCTGTACCAGTTAAATACTTTTTTGACATCTTGAACACCAATACCAATTTGCTGAATTCCATTAATAATCTCAACCATTGTATGGGGTTCGTATCAACTTATTATGAAGTGTTTTTAATTTATCACCAGGGTAACCGAGTTTAAATAGAATAACCAATAGCAGGTTAGTTAGATTAACTCGAAGGTATGAATTGCACTCATACTTACGTGCAGATACCACCAAGTCATTTTTTACAATAGTATATGGCACTTTAAGCTTCTTCATTTTCGAAAAGAACTCGAAATCTTCCATTAGTGCTTGCTCTTCATTAAACGTCCCTAATTTTCTAAAAACATCTTTTCTAATAAAAAGACACTGATCACCGCCACCAGTAAACAATCCGTCCTTTGCAGTAAAAGAAGCATTTATACGTAAATACCAAACATCCTTATCGAACCTGTAAGAAAAAAAACCTGCATCATATCCGGTTTGTAAACTATGTAGAATATTATCAATAAACCCTACTGGAGGTACCACATCGGCATGTAAAAAAACAAACGTACTTCCCAATGCCATTTTAGATGCCTTGTTCATTTGTGCTGCCCTACCTTTTTTTTCACAAAGTACTATTTTAACTTTAGGAATATTGTCTAACAATTTCACCGAATCCGAATTACTCGGAGAAACGGCAACTATAATTTCTAAAAGTTTATTATGCGCTAAAAAAGAGCCAACTTTAAAGAGTCGCTGCAAGTTTTTAAATTCATTATGTACTGGTATTATAATACTGATCATAGCTTTAGCCGAGGCGTAGTTAATGGATAGTAAAAACTACGACCCAAATAATATTTAGGTTAACGCCTTACCTACGCAAATTCATGAAAATAGTTTTAAAATCATCGTAAATTTCAATAAAAGGTTAACGTAATCATTTAAAGAAAAGTTCGACAAAGATTTAACAAACCTTATGGATACATTTACGTAGATAAGGTAAATTAAAATATACCTATGAAACTAAAATTATATTTTCTTGCCACGATATTTGCTTTATCCTGTACTGCGAAAACTAACTTACAGGCTCAAGTAGAAACCAATACCAAAACTAATTTCAACGAGTTATCAGAATCGTTTTTAAAACGAATTATAGACAAAAAAGATACCCAAGAAATACAAGATATTTTGGCAAACATATCTATTGAAGAATTAGATAATGCCCTTGATACCAATGACAAACGATTAGCTTTTTGGATTAATATTTACAACGCCTACATACAGGTTATTTTGCAAAAAAATCCGGAGTTATATAATGATCGCGGGAGTTTTTTTAAATTAGAACAAATAAAAATAGCAGGCGAAACGGTATCATTTGCAAAAATTGAACATGGACTTATTAGAAAATCGCAATGGGAATATGGTTTAGGATATTTTAGAAAATGGTTTCCGAATAAATTTGAGCGAAAATTGCGCGTAAACAAACCTGTTTTCAATGTTCATTTTGCACTTAATTGCGGTGCTAAAGATTGTCCACCTGTAGCTATTTATGAATGGGAACGTTTACAAGAACAATTTAGCAAAGGCACTAAAACCTATCTTGAGCGCACAACTGAATATAAAGCCAATACAAAAGAAGTTACAGTTACTTCCTTGTTTAGCTGGTTTAGAGGTGATTTTGGAGGAAAAAGCGGAGTCAAAAAAATTTTAAAAAGCAATGGCCTTATCCCTACTACTAAAGACATTGATTTAAAATATGGGAATTACGATTGGACCTTAGATCTTGACAATTTCATTGATTTATAAAACAGGTTATGGGTTAATTTATAATAAATCTATTTGGGTGTAAAGAGAATAAGGACGTAGATTTTCTATTTGTAATCTTTTGACTGTAAATACTCAAGAGAGTGGTAAATTTGCATCTGTTATAAACAAATAGATTTCGATCAGTTACATGAAGGCCAACTTGGGTTCCCTTAAAAAAATATGTATCGCTGTATTCATTCTTTTAGGTGTGCTTTCGGCTACTAAATTGGATGAATTGAAATTTTCATTTGATTTCAGTCAATTTTTTCCAGAGAAAGACCCCGATTTAGCATTTTATGATTCGTTTGTTGAAGAGTTTGGTACCGATGATAATTTTTTACTCATTGCAGTAGAGAATAAACCTAATGTTTTTCAGCAAGATTTTCTTAATAAATTTCAAGCATTTTCTCTAGAGAGCAAGGGTTTTGAGTATGTATTAGAAAGTAATTCTTTAACTACACTCTCCTACCCTTTAAAAACTTCTTTTGGCTATACTACGTTGCCAATTGTTCATATAAATGATTCCCTTCAATACCAGAAAGATTGGCATAAAATTCAAGAAGATTCCCTTTTCATCAATGTTTTAATAGATGAAAAGAGAGAATCGTTAGTACTTGCTTTACAAACCGAAGACAACTTAGATTATAAACAGTCTGAAGTATTATTAAATACAATACGGACGTCATTAAAAAGTCACGACTTAAAAAATTATCATATACTGGGAAGGGCTTTTTTTTACGAAGCCATAGTAGAAATGCAAAGAAGCGAAGTTCTAACTACTACTATAGTTGCTTCAATACTGGTATTCATTATTCTTCTATTAGTTTATAGGAGTTTACCTGTAGTTTTGATTTCAGTTTTTTCAATAGCTATGTCATTATTACTTTTTATGGGCTTGTTAGCTGCCTTAGGAAAAGAATTGAATGCCATGGCCGCATTTTATCCAGTGTTAATGCTCATTGTAGGAACTTCAGATGTTATTCATCTCACCGATAGTTATATTCGAAAATTGCAAAGTGGTATTTCTAGATATGCCTCAATTATTTCCTCACTTAAAGAGGTAGGTATGACTACCCTACTTACTTCTATTACCACTGCCGTTGGTTTTGTGACTCTTCTATCTTCTAGACTTGTAAGTATTCAAGAATTTGGAATAAACGCTGCAATTGGGGTTCTAGTAGCCTATATTACTGTTATTTTACTGACTAGTTCTCTTTTAATAAGTCTTCCAGAGAAAAAACTAATTGGACGTAAAAGTATTTCTGAAAATTGGGTCAACTATCTTTTAAAGGTAAATACGTTTACTAAAAACTATCCTAATTCTATTATTTGGGGCACTGTGGTTTTTACATTTTTCTGTTTTCTTGGAATTTATCTTATAAAAACCAACCACGAATTTAAACAAACACTACCGGCAAAGAGTGAAATTGCTATCGATTTCGACTATTTTCAAAATAACTATGCCGGCTTCAGACCATTAGAGATAGCGGTAATGAGTACTGATGGCTATAAGGTTACTGATTTTGAGATTGCTCAAGAAATTGAAAAACTCCTTACCTATTTAAAAACATTTAAAATCATAGGTAATATACAATCAGCCAATTTGCCTTATAAAATAATCAACAAAGCCAATAATTTAAATAGCGCTGCTTTTTTTACTTTACCAGATGATAAAGCAACATTTATAAAATACCAAAAAGATACACGTAAACTAGCTCGAAAACAATTGGCTCGTTTTATCAATGGTGACGAAACCATTGCACGTATCAATGGAAAATTACAAGATGTAGGTACTGATAGCTTAAAGATTGTTTATAACAGTATTGCCCAATTTGCAAAAACTAAACTAGATACTTCTCTCGTAACGGTTAAAGTGACCGGTAAAAGTATATTGCTAGACAAAAACTCAGAATATATTAGAAGTAGTTTGTTAGAAGGTCTATTATATGGTCTATTGCTAATAGGAGTTATTATGGCTTTTGTTTTTCGAGATATTAAAATCTTCTTAATCTCTCTTGTACCTAATGTTTTACCTATGCTATTTGCAGGAGGAATTTTAGGATTTTTGGGTATCCCTTTAGAAGCATCATTATCTGTAGTATTCGCAATCGTATTTGGTATTGCCGTTGACGACACTATACATTTTTTAGGAAAGTATAAGTTAGGTATTACTCAAGGTTTAGATAAAGAAGCTGCGCTTGAAAAAACTTTCGCCCAAACCGGTAGAGCATTGGTGATTACCACCATTATCCTATTTTTCGGATTTATGGTCATGTTATTTTCTATTCACCAACCTAGTATAACTATAGGGTTGATTATAAGTGTAACCTTGGTAACAGCTTTAATACTAGACTTGCTATTACTGCCAGTACTGCTTAGAAAATTGATTTAAATTGAACTATTTGTTCGGTGGAGTGTTCTTTGTAGTGATCTATAGGCAAAAACTGATTTACCAACTAATAAAATCATTAAGCTAATCCATAATGTAAAGAGTAGGTATTCCATAACACTAATTAGTTTATTTGGTTACTTTTGGTTCAATTATTTAAGATGCTGGGGCATTTTAAACGTATTTGGTCGATAAATATATGTATTTCATCTAAGCAAATCATAAAAAACGTTAAATTTTCGATGAAATACATATAAATATCAGCGCCACGATTAAAACCGTGGCGCTAAAAAAAAAACAATCCAACCTAAAACAAACCATAAATGAAAATAATTGGGCAATCAATTACAAATCATGGACTTGCTTTTCCATATTGGGCCCTAACTCATAGAGGGCACCTATTAATTCTCCTTTTAGCTCATTAACTTTTTCTTCTTCACCATTGGCCTTATACACTTCAGCAGCTTGGAATAACAATGCGGGTTCAAATGTTTTACCATAAACGTGGGCATCGATCACTTCAACAGCTTTATTGATTTCTCCATTTTTCAGATAACTATACCCTAACCAGCTATATGATTCTGGTGTAGGTCTATTATCAACCTCTGTTTGGGCTAGTAATAAAGCCTTATCAAACTGTTTAGTTTCATCTATGTATAATCCTAAATTGTACGCATTATACATATCACCGTACATTTCGTTTTTTACCCTTGTAAAATATTGATCTAAATTTTTAGTGCGAATTAAATCATCATCCATGTAATCCGCTATTTCAGCTTTAAGTAAAAAGTAATCTGGCGCGTTATATGTTTTGGTTACTGAATCTAGTATTCGAATTGCCTCAACCGGATTCTTATCATTTGAGAAAACAATCCATGCAATTCCCTTTTTAGCATAGGCATTATCCGCATCAATTTCTAATGCCTTTAAATATTGATTATATGAATCTTGTATTCTACCTGCATGGCCATAATAATCGCCTAAATTAGTATAGCTCCATAGCATCAACTCTCTATTTTTGCCTAATTCAGCCTTAGTCCTGGCCATTTCCATAAAATTGATAGTGGTGTCTAAATCTCCTTTATAATCGTTCCACTTTGCTAAGCGTATCATATAACCGAAATCGGACATATTTTTTAAACTATCTAAAAAAATTTCTGCCTGTTGATAGTTACCCAACTCCATATGAACATCAAAATATAAGCTTTGTGTTTCGCTCTTATCTCCTCCTATTATAGCAGCAGAATCTGCTAGTTTCAACGCTTCTCTAAAGCGGTGCTGTGAAATATAATTTCTTGCCAAGGCTCTATAATAACCAGGTCTACCTATATTGGCTATATCGACCGCTTTCTTAAGACTCTTTTCAGCTTTCTTTAAAAACTCAATATTTCCGGTTTGTTGAAAATATCGATTGTATTCACCGCCTACGATGCCAAAACTCGTAAGCTGCATGCTATCAGGCCTAATTTTAGAATTCCAAAGGTCAAAATACTTTGATGATGTTTCTACTTCATTAGAAACCAAATACTTGTCGTAATCATTTTTTTGAGCAACTGCATCCTGATTTTTAGTACCACAAGAGGATACCAGTATCAATACTATGAATAACTTTATTAATTTCATTAGGTTTTGTTTTATTCGGATTGTTTAAAAAAGGGGAGCTTTTCAACTCCCCTAGCCCTTCTCTTTCATAAGCAATTAGGGTGTGCCAGTCTTACCGATTAATTAAAATCTGCAAGGTGAAGGCAACTTCTTATTCTGGTGAACCCAAGTATGGGAAAGTAGTACCTACAGTAGCGGTTAGCCCAACGCCATCTGAGGTTAATCTTGGTAAATCTGCCATACCATCATTATCAGTATCTTGACCGCTAAATCTAGCACCATCACCGCCACCGAATAACAATATCAATGAAACATCAATGACATCATCTTGAGGTGTTCTACCTGTTAAACCAACTGCGCCTTCATAGTTAGGAGCACCACTACCACCATTAAAATACGTAGTAGGTAAGTTTGGAGCAACTTCTAGAACGTCATTAGATAAAACTGTAGTTAAAACAGTTGCCGTTACAGGGTTGTTCGTATAACCATCATCAGCAGGACCATTCAATATATCGCCCAAAATATTTGGCTCAAAGTTTACTGCAGCAGGATCAGCTCCTAAAATAGTTGCATAAACATCATGATATGCTTCTAGTCTAGCTTCAAAAGCAGCTTGAAAAGTTGCCTGCATTTCTGAGGGAATTGACATGTTATGAGAATTTTTAATATCTCCGTCTGCACTCAATACTGTATTAATCCCTGGTCTACCCATAAAATCGACCTGTGTATATGTTCCTGTAAAATCAGGCATTGTAGGTTGTATAGCATCATCACAAAGTGTACATGTACCACCACAATCAACACCAGTTTCATCACCGTTCATTATTCCGTCATTACAAGTAGGTGTCATTACTACTGGCGTATCATTATCATCGTTGTTACAAGAAGCTAAAGCAGCTACTGCACAAAGAGATAAAAATGTATATTTTATATTTTTAAATTTCATCTTAGTTTTATTTATGAGGTTATTATTGTTTAACATTTGTTGTTACCCAAGTTTTGTAAACTGGTAATTGCAAAACATTAACTGCAGTTGTTTCTCCTAATAGGCTGTTTGGAATTTCAATAACAATAGACATGGTGTTGGCACCATCGAAAGTATCGACAGCAGTGGTGTCATCATCGTCAGTTGAAGAAGGATCACCAGCTGGCTTAAATCCCAATGGAGCTTCACCACCTATTACAGCATTAAATTGAAAGAAGTCAAAGAAAAAAGCATCTTGTCGTGGACCCGCAAAAAGCGATACTCCATTACTTGTAGTTTCAACAATCGCAGTTTCAGCAGAAATAGCCACCGAACCTAATGGTGAGTCAACCATAACCGTGCCGTTCAAACCAGTTTCACTAGGTGCTATAGGGCCGAAAAAATACATTTTACCATCTCTAGGTATGGCTTGTATTACCAAATCTTCTACCAAATCCCCATCTTTATCGATATTGATTTCTAACAATACATTCTCATCAAATGTACCATAAGCCAAATCTGGCAATACATTAGATTGAAGGTCTACGGCAAATACAGTGTTATCTGAACCAAGTGATGGCTCAAAGGCATAAAAGTCGGCAATGTCGGCCGAGGTCCCCATAGAACCAGGCGCATCAATATGATCTGCCGCAACTAAAAGAACTCCTGCTAGAGCTAATGCCCCAAGTCCCATAAATAATTTTGCTTTTTTCATTATTCTTTTTTTTAGATTAGAATCACCCCTACTTACGCAGCTAAAAACGAAAGGTTCATTTTTATCTAAAAAAATTTAAATTATATTTCTCACCTTTTCATATAGCGCTTCTTCTAAAACTATTCCTTAGCGAAGAAGTAACCTTTTATAAATATGAATACATTTAGCATAAAACAATAATTAGCTAACTTTGCAGCCATAAACTTATTTAGATATGAACCCGTCTGCCTCTGGTTGGATTGAAAAATATGGCTCGGTCGTTCAAAAACACCAAAATGCTTTCCCCGATTTTGACGCCTTATATAGCACTTTAAAAAAGAGCGGTTTTGTATATGGGCTAAATTCAAGTATTCCAGATTTTATTCCTTTTGAACATTCTTTATCTGAAGACGAAAAAGCTAAAATCAACTTACTCAATGCACTTTACTTCACCTATTACCTAAATGAAGGAAAAGGTGATTACGTTCATTTTGTAGAACAGGTCTATAAGTTTTATGAAGTTTTAAAAATCAATCGAGCTGGTTTTTTCGGCAAACTATTAACAGGCAATAAAACATCGGCAAAGCTGGAAAAATTATTGGCTTCAAGAATTTATATTGAAGATAATATCTTCAGCAAGACCTTCAATAGTCTGATAACCAACTCACTTCTATTTGTAGATGTATTACTTTTTAAACATTACCTAAATGATGTGGATGACTTAAAAACTAAGGCTGAAGAAATTGAATACTTAGCTATTAACATTACGTATCACGCACTTAGTTCGAAAGAACAAAATAGAAAAGACAATAAGCTTTCTCAATTATTGGCTTCGTCATTGACTTATATAAATTGCGCTGAAAATAATTTTGATGGTTCTTATCGTGATAGGCTCTTAAACAACAAAGAAATTTGGGAAAATCGTTATTTACTAGATATGGCTTGCCTTACTGTATGGGAAGATCATTCTTTAGATTATACCGAATCTGAATTTATATTTGGAATTGGAAAAGATTTAGGAATTGAAAATCACCTTATTTCTGAATCTATAATGCATGTTACAGAATTCTTTAGGCAAAACCTTGATACAATACCCTACTTAAAGGAAAAGAACCTTGCCCATCAATTTTACGATAGCATGGGAAAAATTGTAAAAAAATTAATTTTAAGAAACAGCAAGCGTTTACATAAAGAGCTTTCTCAAAGTGCGGAACTGGTTGCTTTATTGTCAAAATCTACGGTAAGAGACCTTAGCCGAGATGAAAAGAAAAAAGTTCAAAATCAACTTATTGATATTTTTAAAAGTATACCCTCTTTGGCTATTTTTATATTACCAGGTGGCGCAATTTTGCTTCCGATTTTCATTAAACTTATTCCTAAGTTACTGCCTTCTGCTTTTGATGAAAATCGAATTGATGAGGAAGAAAAATCAACAAATAATTAATTCAACTAATTGTTTATCAGTACTTTACTAAAATTACTCTAACCAAAGCTTAAAGTCCTTAACTTTTTCTCTACTTACGATTATTTCTAGTTGAGGGTTATTGTTTAATTTAATTTGAAGTCTAGAATTCGTGTACGAAATAATGTCTTTTATATAATCTATATTGACAAAGAACTTTCTACTTACCCTAAAAAAAACCTGTGGTTTTAACTCAACTTCGAGTTGCTCTAAAGTAGTATCTAACAAATAATCTCGACCGTCTTTAGTAGCAGCATAGGTTCCTTTATTTTCACTGTAGAAACACTCAACATCTTCAGAATTAATGATTTTTATATGTTGCCCTACTTTAGCCGTAAAACGCTTTTTATATTCACGCTCTAAGGGGTTTACCAATAATTTTTTAATATCCTCAAAATCTAAAGCTATCTTATTGGGTTCTGTCATCGATTTAAATCGTGTTTGATATTTATGTACCGCATGCTCTAAATCTTCATCATCTATTGGTTTTAATAGATAATCAATACTATTTAATTTAAAGGCCTGTAAGGCATATTCATCAAAAGCAGTAGTAAATATAATGGCACTATGCACTTCAATAACATCAAATATCTCGAAAGAGAGTCCGTCAGATAATTGAATATCTAAAAAGATAAGGTCAGGATGCTCATTATTCTGAAACCAGTTTATTGCCTCTTCGACCGAATGTAGCATGGTAGATACGTGCAAATCTAAACTCTCTAACATTCTACTTAATCTACGAGCGGCAGGCTTTTCATCTTCAATTATAATGGTCTTCATGGTTTGGTTTTATTCTTTCAGTACGTTATTAATTTCTAGTTGCTATTCGAATTCATATACTTTTGAATTTGGCGTTCTTCCCATATCCTTACGTGTAACGAAAATTCGCCAAGTACTCTTATTCCATGTATAGCAAGAATAACTCCCCAAACTATGGTAGTACCAAATACATTCCAATCTATCCACTCTAAAAATTCAGGATTACCGAGTGCATTTTTATTAATAAGAATAAAAGTGAATTTATGTCTTAATATGAATAGCATGAGGTTTATAATAATAAAAACTATGGCGTGATAGTAAAAACCCCTTATGGAGGCCACCTTTATTTTTGCTCTTTCATATTTAGATAATACACTATTTTTCATCTCTTTACGGTCTTTAAAGTCTTGATTCTGTTTCATATTATCTATACTTATCAGCTTCTTCCTTTTCCTTCTCTACGTATTTCTTTATTTGTCGCTCTTCCCAATCTTTTGAAAAGAACGGACTATAATTAAACACTTTTGCCGCGTGGAACGCCAAACCTATTCCCCAGAAAAAAGGAGTTGACAGCGTTCCTAAGTTAAAAAATGCCTCGCTGAAAGATTCACCGCTACTCATTCTTGCCATAGTGGTAACCGTGCATATGAAAGCATTCACCAAGATATAAACCAAAAGGTGAATATAGAATCCCTTTAATTCTTTTACTTGCTTTTGTGCTCTAGCTAATTTATCTGATTGTTCAAATTCGTTTAACTCCATGGTTTTGTATTTTCTTCTTGTTTCATAAATTCTTGAATCTTTCGCTCTTCCCAATCTCGGTTCATAAACGGATTCAAGTTAAAGATTTTATTTGCTTTAAAAAATAAGCTGATTCCTAATCCGAATACTACCCACAGAAACCAAGGATACTGCCATTCATTTAGATAATAGTTTATGGAGGCAACAATTACAATGGTAAATAATGCCGATGATACCTTTCCATAAAACACTTTAATTTCGTTTATGCGTTCTTGTGCTTTTACATATTTTTCATTATCCATGATCTTGAGTTTAATAGGTTATTATTCTTGCATGAATTCTTTAATCTTTCTTTCTTCCCAGTTCTTTCCAAATAATGGATTATAACCATATGCACAAAGACCGTTTATCAATAAGCCAAATCCCCAACCTAATGCAGGAAATATTGCCCAAGGAAAATCTGTAGTTCTATAATTGATATAAGCTAGAACCGGTATTACAATGCAATATGCCAAGGCATTTCCATAAAAGCCCTTAATTGCCTGTACCTTTTTTTTAGCCTTTTTATATTTATAATTCTGGTCGTTTGTGAAATTTGATTCCATCTTTAACTGATTTTAGGTTACTACTATTTGATTTCTATACTTCAAATTTCGGTAGATACCTTTAGTTTTAAAAAATTGAACTACCCAGTTGTAACTTTTCATGACTGAATTGTAGGTTTAATTAACTTTTGTATTATTTCAGTGATTTCAACTTGAATTTACGTGTTTCGAGTTGTTCTCGATACCCTACTTTCGTCAGGCAGGCTATTCTGTTATTTCACTTCGGGTTACAATTACTCAAATACACTCTTTTTTACGTATTGAATACCATACGCTTTCTTCGCACTTTCAATTTGATCTGCTTCAGTAGTATTAGGATAAAGTAGGTATTTAGGCGCAATAATAGGCTTAGTAGCGGTTACCGTAATTTTTGTTATGGTAGCAAACGGAAATTTACCCTCGGTCAACGATGTCAAAATATTTTCCATTTTAGAGAATTCTGAAGATGATTTCTCAATGATTTCAGCCGTTCCTTTCAGTTGAAAGCCTTTCTGTTTTAAAATGTCAATAAAGCTAATACAGACGTTCTTGTTCTGTTTTATGTTACGAACGGTTTGTGGCGATGCAATATTTGCAACTATAATACTATCGTTTTCAAAATAGCTAAAAATCTCTTTAGGAGAAACATTAGGTATGTTTTCAGCAGATGATGTCGCTAGCCAGCACAACACGCTTGTGCTTAATGAATCTTTAATCTCTGCGGTTAGCTTCATTACTTTTCAGCTTTAAATAACAATTAGAAGTTATCCTTTTCCATGAACTCCCTAATTTTCTTTTCTTCCCAATTCTTACCGAAAAGAGGATTGTAGCCATATGCTTTTAGACCATGGCCCAACAAACCAAACCCCCACCCTAGCGCCGGAAAAATCACCCATGTAAAACTGGTTGTTTTATAATTTATATAGGCCAAAACAGGAATTACAACACAATACGCCACAAGATTACCATAAAACCCTTTAATGGCCTCTACCCTCTCCTTTGCTTTCTCATATCGTTTCGCACTTATATGAGTCTCTTGAGTCTCCCTGAAAGCAATAGCATTAGTTAACATCGGTAAACGTACCTTAAATTCTTTCGCAGTTTTAAAAATTTGCATTTCTTTCTTGGTTAGAATTGCATAGCGCTGGCGTATATTCTGCAAGCCTACACCACTACTTTTCTTAACTACTTGCTTCTCTTGTAAATTATTGGTTACATATAAATAATCATCTTCTTCAAAAATCTTTATATGTAATGGTTTAGAAGCTGTTACTACATTATGCTTAACAGCATTCTCTAATAATAACTGAAGCGATAATGGTACTATTTTAGCCTCAGGATTTAATGCCTTATCAGGAATTTCAAATATAATACTGTCCTCAAACCGCATTTTTAATAGGCGTACATATGTTCGTGCAAACTGAAGTTCTTCATCTACAGAAATTAGATTTTTACTTTTCTGTTCCAACACATACCGATATACTTTAGATAATGACGTGGTAAATTTTTGTGCTTGTATTGGGTCTTCTTCAATTAAACTGGTCAATACATTTAAGCTATTGAATAAAAAATGAGGATCTAGCTGATTCTTTAAAGCATCGAATTTAGCGGAAGCTGAACCAGCTATTATTTTTTGCTCTTTAACCTTGGTGTCTTGTAACGCTTTGTAGAAGTAGAATGCGTGTAGAAATAGCGAGACTATTAAAGTGATTACCAATGCGATTACGTAATACTCCGCTTTTTCTGTGGCGATAAATTTATTAAAATCCATTCCAAAAAGTACCACTTCTGTAAACCACCGTACCACAGCAAATGCGAATATGGTTAAGACAATAGATCCCAAAGCACCATACCATAATCGCTTTTGAGTCTGCTTGTCCCAACTATAAATCTTTGATATATATTGGTTGTAATAGGCATTTACACAAGTAAGTACAAAGGCATAAATAAAGCTAACACCTGTAAATTGAAGTTCTCTATAAAGGGTTATGGTATTCCAATCTGCAAATAACAATCTGAATATCACCATAATTAAAGTGATGACGATACTCGCTCTTAATACCTTTAAAAAACTACCCATGTATTATATCCTTTTATGCGAATTGTTGAATGCTACCTTCTGGTGCTTAAAATTAGCGATTTCCATTAACAACTGTGAAATCAATATTCGAAGGCTAGCTTATCAGCGAATTTGTAGTATTCACTACGGAATAAAAAAAAATACAGTCCGAAATGTCAATTAAGGCATCCGAACTGTATTTCACAATATATAAAGGTTGGTTGTTTTCTATTTTGAAAAAGTAAACTCAGGTAATTTTATAATTTCACCTCCTTTTTCTGCAGATTCATGTGATAATATACCCACACATGTAATGTTTGCAGATTGTTTTGCATTCGGGTAGGGTGATGTGCCCTTTACCAAGCCATCAACAAAGGCATGCACCAAATGTGGATGAGAACCACCATGACCGGCACCTTGGGTAAATGACAAATGCTGATTATCGCCTTCATCGTAAACACCATGAGTTGTAAAGGATTGAATCTCCTTTGGTAATAGTTTTGCAAAATCTGGACTCTCTACTTCTTCGGGAATTTCTGGTTCTGGTTTCTTGGCAGTATGCACTACCAATGGCTTACCCTCTATTAAGGGCCATTCTACCGACTTCTTAGAACCATATACTTCAAAACTTTCTCTGTACTGTCGTGCTACATCGAATAACGAACGATATACTTGGGCACTCAAATCTGAATTTCTGAATTTTATATGGGTGGTTTCAACCGCATAGGGGGAGTTGTATTCTTTAATCAATTCTTCTCGAATAGTACCCGAACCAAAACACGAAACATACTCCGCCTCATCTCTGGTCAGACCAAGTACAGGACCAACACAATGGGTCGCGTAATGCATTGGTGGTAGCCCTGGCCAGTAATTAGGCCATCCGTCCATATCTTGTTGATGACTGGCTTTTAAAAATTGAACCTTACCCAATTCACCATTGTCATATAACTCTTTCATATATAGAAACTCCCTAGCATATACTACAGTTTCCATCATCATATACGTAAGTCCGGTTTTCTCGGTAAGTGCTACAATCTGTCTGCATTCATCAACCGTAGTCGCCATAGGTACGGTACAAGCCACATGCTTACCTGCTTTAAGTGCTTGAATAGATTGTTTGCCATGATTGGGAATTGGTGTGTTTATATGCACTGCATCTATCTCATCATCTTTCAACAACTCCTCATAAGAAGTATATCTTTTGGCGATGTCAAATGCATCAGCTATTTCATTTAACTTTTCTTCGTTTCGTTGACAAACAGCAACCAATTCTGCATTCGGATGTTTTTTATAAATGGGTATAAACTCCGCTCCAAAACCAAGCCCTACGATAGCTACTCTTATTTTCTTCTCGCTCATTATATGCTCTTAATCGTTAAACGTTTGTTTTAAAAATTTTAATCCTTGTTGGGCAAATTCATCTTGACTTTTGGCCATGGTTTTCCAAATACATACCGCTGCGGCCAATTCTTTTATTTCTGGAGTAAAGCTTTCAATTACCAAACCACCACTATAATTTATATCATCAAGACCAAGCTTAAAATCGTTCCAAGGTGTAAGGCCTGTACCAGGTACTCCCCTATGGTTTTCAGAAACCTGCACATGAATTAATTTATCGCCAACGGTATTTATGGCATCTCTAATATTCTTTTCTTCGATGGTCATATGAAAACCATCTAATAATACCATTGCCGATGCATGATTGATATCTGTTACCAATCGCATTACATCTTCAGCAGTATTGACCATATCAGATTCAAACCGATTCAATGGTTCTAGCGCAATTGAAAGATCATGCGCATAGGCCATGATACATACTTTATGTAAGTTGGTCACAGCCAAATTCCACTCAACCTTACGCTGTTCTGGTGATACCATACGTGCCTTACCTACTGCAGAATACATGGGGCCGGCCAAAAAATTTACACCCCAAATAGCACATAATTCAAAACATTGTTCTAGATAATCAAAACACTGTCTATGTATTTTTGAGTCGTTATGCGTTAGATCTTTACTTGGCCCAAAAGCTCCACATACAGAAACCTTTAAATCATTATCGATAAGGGCCTTTTTAATTTCTCTTGCATCTATTAAAAGTGGGTCTTCTATAGGTATCTCTACAAGATCATACCCCAATTTTTTAATTTTCGGAAATAATTCTATGCTTTTACTAGTAAAAGGAGATTGCCACAACCATGTACTTACCCCAAAATCTATTTTATTGCTCATTTAATCTCGTGCTATCTCGTTTGATTTTACTTCACAATCATCACCCCTTGCATAATGCGCCAGTGCCCTGGAAAAGTACATATAAACGGATACTCACCCGGAGTTGTCGGTGCCTTAAATTTCAAGGTATAGGTATCATTAGGGTTCAGTAGTGCTGTCGCAAATAGTACATCGCTAGTTTGCGGCACGTAATTAAGGTCTGCCGCATTTGGATCCGCGGCCATTTTATCGGCTGCCATACCTACTGACTCTTTTTTACCTGGTTTGGTAATGACCAAATTATGCTGCATAAAATCTGGATTCTCTAATACCAATTCTATTTGCTCACCTGCTTTGACTTCAAATTCGGTGACATCAAATTTCATTTCATTCGTAATCGTTTTAATCGTAATCACTTTTGCATTCGAAACCTCCTCTGTTTTTAATTCTGAAGATTCATCTACGTCTGCACCATAATATTTCATTAAGAGTGCTGCTATATCAGAATTAGAGTAGGTTTTCTTTACTTGATTCGTATAATCTTTTTCTACTTTATATTTCCAAATGCCATGTATTCTGATCGTTTCTTCTCCAGATTGTACATACAGCTGCCAAAAATTCCCATAAATACCACCTTTACCATCAGCATCTTCTACCCTTACAGCAATCGTATTTTTACCTTCCTTTAATACACCTATTGGAATATCATAGTTTCTGTTTGAACTAAAACTGGAAGCCATACTACCTACTTCTACTCCGTTGACATAGGTAATATCTGAATCGTCAATAGGGCCTAATGATAATACATTAGCTTTATTTGCCATACTTGCTGGTATGGTCACTTCTTTTCTAAACCAAATGACCCCATCAATATCTAAACCGGCATCTTCCATATATTGAGGAATTTCCATTGTTTCCCAATTGGTGTCATCATACGTATTAGAACTCATATCGCTAACGTCGTCAGATGGTTTTTTGTAATCAGGATTCGCTTTAGTAAATGCATTTAAGTATCCGTCTACATGTTTTGCCGATGCTGCATACAAGGCCTTAAACAACCACAAATCACTTAATACTGCTTCGTTCTTACCAAGGTCATATAAAAGTGAACCAACTTTTTGAGAAGAGGGTCGTTCTGAAAAATATATGAGGGCAGACAATTGCACATTTGGGTCGCGATCGTTTAAGGTGTTCGCTTTAAACAAGGCATCATCTGTATCTTCATTTCTCGGCAACATTTGAATAGCGGCCTTACGTACTGCAGATGCTTTATGGAATAATGCTCCTTTTATAACCCCTAATGCATTGCTGTCGGTTTTTAAAGCATCTAGACCTTCAATAATCCAAAGGGCATGCATTGCTGCATTGTTCAAGCCATTACTATCGACGTCTTTTTTATTCACTAATTTGTACAAATCGTTCAGCACATCGGTATCGCCTCTTTCGACTAATAATCTTTGGGCCGTAAGTCTCCAAAACTGATTATCGCTGCTTAATGCTTCAACCAATGCTTCTGGGTCTTCTTTTGTTAATTGTTGTGCTTCATAGGTGTAATCATATTTCGGCACTACACGCCATATTCTACCATGACCTTTATCACGCAACGGATTCACATAGGCATTACCTTCACCATTTTCAGCGTCGTAGCCACCTCGCCCTGCATTAGGGGTCGGATTATGCTGTACTATGAAATTGTACCAATCTGCTACCCAAACCACACCATCTGGACCTGTTTTAGCTTCTACCGGTGAAACCCATTCATCAGACGAGGCAAATAAATTTCCTGCATCTTCTTCTACATACCCGGCTCCATCTTTTACAATTCGTGCTTGGTGTACCAAACCACCTGTTGGCTCACAAACAAAAGCAATGGTGTTCCAGTACGAACTTGGGTATGCTCTTGCGGTATAAAAATGGTGACCAGCTGCTGCAGTAAATCCTCCAAAGACATCTACCTGTCTAACATTCGGAGTAATAGCCTGCATAGCATAATGACCATCAATTTTCGCACTACCATCAGTACCTATACCCTTTACATTTTCAAAATTAGCATTCGGTATACCTACAAATACACTATGGGTATTATTAGCGGTGGATGCAAAAATGGAATTATCCTCTGTTAACCCTAATCCCCATGTATTGTTACTGGTATTCGTCAACACTTCAAATGTTTTACGCTTCAGATTAAATCGATATACATTCTGATTGAACTTAAAATCTTGACCAAATATGTTTCCTTCAAAGCCAGAGTATCCTACAACGCCGTACAAATTATTATCAATACCATACTGAAGATTAGATGGCCCTGCATGGGTATCAAACGTACCCCAGCCATCGATAAGAATCTCTTTTACATCTGCCTTATCATCGCCATTGGTATCCTTTAGAAAAATAAAATGCGGCGCTTGAGAAACCACGATACCACCGTCATAGAAGACAAAACTTGTAGGTATGTTCAATTTATCAGCGAAGATGGTAACCTTATCAGCCTTACCATCACCATCGGTATCTTCTAAAATCTTTACCCTATCATCACCTATACTATTATCGTTACGAACCGTATTGGGGTAATCGACAGTTTCTATAACCCAAAGCCTACCTTTTTCATCCCAATTCATGGCAATGGGGTTTATAATATCGGGTTCAGAAGCAAACAATTCTACATCAAAACCTGCCGGTACTTGTATTAGTTTTTTAGACTCCTCTGGCGATAATGGCAATTGATATTTTGGTGCCGGATCTCGTTTTTCATAGTTCGGTATATTCGCGCGCTCTTCATATTTTAAGGTTGGCATATCTACCATAAACGCTTCCCAGTTCTTTTTCACCTGGTCGTCTACTGCCCAAAGAATTCCTGATTTCACCAACTCTTGAAAGCCTTTGTTCTCCCACGTACGTTCGTCATGCCCATATGCCGTGTAAAAAACTTTTCCTTCCCCAACTTCCTTTACCCAGGTCCAAGGTTCTCTATGGTCACCTTCTACACGTTCCATTAAAACGGTGATATCATCTGCTATCTTATCATGCACATAGGTTTCGTCCCACGTTTCAAAAGGTTTTAAATTTTTGGTAATAGGATGTTCTATGTTTGTGATTTCTGCTGTGAAGGTTCCGGTTTCGTGACTCATAAATTGAGCTCCAACCAAATTTATATACTCGGGCGAATTCTTAAAACAGAAACTTGCAGAGTGTATAGGAATAAATGCCTTTCCCTTTTTTACAAAATTCAGCAATGCGGTTTCCTCCGACTCAGTAATTTCTTCATGATTGGCATAAACAATAAGACCGTCATACAACTCTAGATTATCTGAATTCAAATCAGATGGCTTTTCAGTGTATGTTATATTAATACCGTCTTTAGTTAATGCAGAGGCTAAAATGGGAAAGTAAGCCCTTGAATTATGGTGTTCAATTTCATGCCCTAAAAACAATAATTCTATTCTACGAGGTGCATCGTCTAAACGTTCCTTTTTAGATGGCGAACATGCTGCAAAAAGAAGAACGATAAGGGTTATTTTGATAAATGATTGGCTGAGTTTCATAAAGAGCTTTGTTTTCTACTCTCAATATTACTAAAAATAGTACCTTAAAATTTACTCTCACTTATCACATACTGACTGTATTTTATCATTTGATTGCATAATATTGTCAATAATTGATAAATTAGTGTGCAATTGGTTTTTAAAACCAGAATAAAACTCGATAACCCATCATGAAATCTGCGCTTCAAAAATCACCTATACCAGAAAATAGAGCCTATTTGGCCCGGTCTTTAAACGAACCTGTATTTGACCCTCATTGGCATTTTCATTCTGAGCATCAATTATTTCTAGTACAAAAAGGTAGTGGCACCCGTTTTATAGGTGATAGTGTAAAGCCTTTTAAAGCTGGAGACATCACTTTTACCGGTCCTAATTTACCGCACATGTGGCGTAGTGAGAATGAGCAAGAACAGGAAAAGAATATTGCATGGTCTGAAGGGGTCGTTATTTATTTTCACGAAGATTTTCTAGGCGAAAACCTTTTGCATAAAGATGAGGCTATACGGTTGCGGCAGGTTTTTCATAAGAGCCTTAGAGGAATGGAATTTACTGAGCAAACAGCTCTAACACTAAAAGAACAGATGTTAGACCTTATTCATATGGATGGGTTTGAAGGTATTCTTCAATTACTTAAAATATTAGATTTCATAAGCCGAACAAAAGAATATACGTTGTTGGCAAGCCCTGGTTATACCAATACGCTGCGGGAAGCTGATACAGAACGTATGTTTAAGGTGTATGCTTACGTTATGAAGAATTTTAAAAGGAAAATGGCGCTATCAGATTTGGCTCAATTGACGAATATGACGCCGACCTCTTTTAGTCGTTATTTTAAATTGCATGCGAATAAATCGTTTTCTGAGTTTGTAAGCGAAATACGCATTGGTCATGCCTGTAAATTACTCATAGAGCAAAAGATGAATGTCTCACAAGCTTGTTACGAAAGCGGATTTCAAACCCTATCTAATTTCAATAAACAGTTTAAGACCATTACCGAGCACACTCCCCTAGCCTATAAAAAAGAATACGAGGTGTATTAAAAAATACTTGTTAGTATGACAGTGTGAAAAATTAATGTTTCATATATGGCTGCCAAGTAACCAAAACGTATTTGTCTTTGCCGCTATTAATCTTGCTCAAAAAACCGTACTCATAAACAAATAAATAAACCTCACCCTTTTTATTCTTCCAATAATGCGTGAAAAAATTAGGGTCGAATCCTTGGGAAATCAGTTCGGAGCTTCTAATTGTAGTGAAACCTGATTTGTTAAATCTCCTTAACAATTTTCTATTGATTTTCAATTGTCTATCCACTTTCAGGAAAAAAGCCTCGGTTTCTTGACGTTGTTCGTACTGATGTATCGATTTACATTTTACGGAACAGTATTTCTTATCAGATCTTCCTTTAACCTCAGTACCACAAACAGGGCAGTTTTTAGTATCAATCATTTTTAACAGTATATTATACAGTTAATATACTACTTAGTAATTGAAACATGGCTAAACTTGTATATGAATACTTTAAAATCCATAACCCTGTATCATTTGATGATTAAAGACGTAAAGATGATCGGTATCAAATTCACGCCAGATAAGTTGATACAGAACTTAATAAAAGGACTCCCTGACCCTAAATGGAGTCAACAATATAATATGGCTTATATACCCAATACTAAAGCGAACTTGAGTATTGTGTTTAATACCTTCAAAGGTGTGGTATGGATAAATTACAATCGCTTTTTAAGCAACAAACCTGTAAACACTAGTAATGAAACGGTTGATGTACAATGGTTTAGAAATAGAATTACTATACCAGAATATAGACTTTGCCCAGAAGAATATTTATTAAAACTAGAACTAAAAAGGTATGCCAATAGTACCGTACGTACTTATGTAAACTTTTTTGAAATGTTCATTAACCATTATAAAGACCGAGAACTAAAAACACTTGATGAAAGCGACATACGGGCTTATCTTCAAATATTAATTCAAAAAAATGTATCTAACTCTTATTTAAATCAGTTAATCAACTCTATTAAATTCTATTATGAAATTGTATTAGGTATGCCAAACCGGTTTTATGAAATAGAACGACCACGGAAAGAATCTAAACTACCTACAGTCATTTCAAAAGAGGAGGTTCTTGAAATAATAGAGAACACTACCAATTTAAAACATAGGTGTGTTGTAGAATTATTATATGGTTCTGGTTTACGACGTAGTGAACTTTTAAACTTAAAAATATCTGATATTGATAGTAAAAGAATGCTGATAAGAGTTGAAGGTGCTAAGGGCAATAAAGACCGGCTCACGCTTTTATCTCAGAATGCACTCTTAGATTTACGATTATATTTTAAGCAATGGAAACCTAAAGTATTTTTATTCGAGGGTCGTAAAGGAGGTAAATATAGTCCTGAAAGCGTAGTCCAAATTGTTAAGCGTGCCGCTAATAAAACAGGTATAACACAAACTGTATCTCCACACACACTTCGTCATAGTTTTGCTACACACCTATTAGAATCTAATGTTGACCTTAGGCAGATTCAAGTACTGTTAGGACATGGTTCTAGTAAAACAACTGAAATTTACACCCACGTAGCAACAAATACTTTTGAAAGTATTAAAAATCCCTTAGATTAGTAATTCTAAAAAAGAAATATGCGTACTAGTACGCATATACAATTGTTGTGTTTCATACAAAAAAGCCACCGCACAAACAGCACATTTGGTTTTTGCCGACACATAAGCCAACGCTAAAAAAACCAAAAGAGCTGTTTTTTTTTGCCAACGCTCGACAGAAAAATGATAAATTGACCTCGGAAGTAATGAGATAAATGAAAAAAGAAAAGTATTTACAAATATTCAATTACCTGAAAGAGTTCTCTAAACTGAGAAGCAATCCAGTTCGAGATATTGATGCTCAGGAAACCCAATACCCTGAAAAGTTTTGGTTAAGTGATATTCCTGAAAATGAACTATTTGAAAACATAATTAGACCTGAATTTACTTTAGATAATGACTATTGGCTTAAAGTAAAAAAGCCTAAAGAACCGACAAAACCAGTATTTAGTAAACTTTCGGATAATTTGGAGTTATGGATTGAAAGGGCAACTTTAATTGAAGAAGAAGATGAACCAAAACTAAAAGAATCTATTGAGGTCAAGGGCGAAATAATTGAATCAGAAAACTTTCCTGAATTAGTCGAAGAACTACAAAACTACATTGATAAAAAGTGGATTGATGACTTAATTGATTACAACGTAAAAATTGAAGCTTACAATATTGAATATGCTGAATACGAAAAGCTCAATTCAGTTTATAAAAAACTATTCAGGATTTTTAATAAAACACAACAATTTGGTGAGGAATACGAATTAGTCGTTGGAGTCGGATTATTGAATTTTAAAGAAAATGATGCACGACCAAAGATTTTTAGACACATTTTAACTCAAAGGGTAGATATAAATTTTGAGTACTCGCAAAAAGATTCTCAAATATCCATAACACCGAATTTAGAATCAGCACCTCAGATTGAAACCGATTCCATTCTCGACTTATTTGACCAGTTCGATTCACAAAATATAATAGATGCCGAAAAAGCTGTAGAAAATTACCTTAAAGAAAAAAATATAGAAACCGTTTTTGATAATACAGAAGATGCACTTCAAATGTTTGCCGAGCGTGTTTCGCCAGATGGAAGTTATAAGCAAATCCTTGAAAAACCGAAAACAACAAATCCAAAACCTGTCATTTCATTTTCCCCTGCACTTCTGCTAAGAAAAAGGAATACAAGAAGTTTTACTGCTTTGTACGATAAGATTTTAGAAAATATCGAAAGTGGAGAAACTGATATTGAAATTCCTACAATAAATGACCTTATTGGAATTAATCCAGAATCTGACAGCGATTTTGGAAATGGCGAGAGTGCAAATAATTATGCACAAGTTGAGCCAATATTTTTTCCAAAAGAATACAATGACGAACAAATTGAGATAATTGAGAAAGCAAAAAGAAACAATAAAGTTCTTGTTCAAGGTCCACCAGGAACAGGAAAATCTCACACTATTGCTAACCTTATTTGTCATCTACTTGCAAACGGTAAAAAGGTACTGATTACAGCTTACACAAAACGAGCTTTGGAAGTATTAAAAGATAAACTGCCACCCGAATTTCAAGATTTAACAGTCAATTTACTAAGTGGTGATTCTTCTTCTGTTCACGACTTACAGTCAAGCGTTAATGCAATAAATGATGAACTTTCAAGAGCAAACCTTTCGGATTATCAAACTGACATTGAAAGATTTCAAGAAGATTTAAAGACAGTTAGAGAGTCAATAGCAGAGAATAAGAATAAGCTTCTCAACGTTAAAGAGAACGCCACACGCAAACAAGAAATTAATAAGGATTACAAAGGTACTTTAACAGAAATTGCTGAAAACTTAGAAAGAGACACGGTAAATTTTGAATGGTATGAAGACAATTTCTATGATGTTGAGAATACTGAAATAGGTAATGATTTAGAAAATCTCATCCGATTTCATCAAGAATACAAAAGTGTAGATATAGATGAATTTGATTATTTAATTCCAGAGTTACAACGGCTTCCATCAATTGAACAAATACAAGAATACAGCAAACTAACCCAAATATTAAAAAAAGAATTCGGAATTGATGAAAATTTCGAAAAAATTATATGCCAAAATTTTGATGAACTTATACAATATTTAAAGGAGCTACAGGCATTATACAATTCTATCGATAACATTCAAATTGATTTTACCAAATTAGTAATTGATAGCAACTCAAAAATATGGAATCAAAAAATAGAGCAATCGGAATCAGTTATTTCACGATTTGAAAAGCATGAGATTCGTAAAATTGATAAAGACATTGAAATTGCATACCCAACCGATAAAAGTTTAAAGCAGTTAAAAAAAGATGCTCAAACACTTGTTGCACATTTAAAAGATGGAAATCCATTATCAGGTTTTTCTTTCACACTAAAAAAATCATTTTTCTCAAAAGAGATTAAAGAACGTCTTTATTTCATTGAAGCAGTTCGAGTTAATGGAAGTGCTTGTGATACCATAGAAGAATTTGACATAGTACTTCGTGATATTGCGTTTCAGCAGGATTTTAATGAATTTGCAGAAATATGGAACAAGAAGGTTCCAGAAGGAAATTCAATATCAAATAAACTCGTATTCTTTAAAAATATTCATTCGGAAGTATTAAAACTCAACAAACTGATTGAGAAAATTAAATTTTACAAAAATCAAGTTGAGCAAGAGTCAAACCTTAAAATTAAGTCATACGATAAATCAGATTTAGAACTCAAAATAAGACAAACAGAATTCATTCAATTGTCAAACCAAATAAATTTCATTCAGGAAGAAATAGATGAATCTATCTTTTATTTGAAGCAAGAAAATTTCCATCCTGTTAAAGAAACTATCTATGATTCTTTCAATAGAGTTGATTCTCAATCGTATATTGATGGGATTTCCAAGATTGAGCAATTAAAACTTGCCAAATCAAAGTTTCAAAGTTTTCTCAAACTAAAATCGGAAGTAACCAATCAAATACCATTTATTGTGGCTTCTATAGAGAATGATTCTTTTTCAACACAGGATTTGCCAAAATTGATACCTGCGATATTTTTTCGACATGCAGAAACTCAACTTGGAAAGTTGATGGATATTAATTACGAAGACCAACTTATAAGGAATCTTAATGAATTAGAGAAAAAAGAACGCAAACTAATTGCAAAGCTTGCTTCTAAAAAGGCTTGGTATAAAGTCGTTGAAGGATTACAGCAAAATCGGTCTTTACGCCAGCATTTGGATGCTTGGGTAATGGCAGTCAAAAAAATCGGCAAGACAGGTAAAGGAAAAAGAGCTATGAAGTTCAGAAAAATAGCCCAGCAGGAAATGCAACATTGCAAAGATTCAGTTCCTTGTTGGATTATGCCTCTTTATAAAGTTGCAGAAACGATTCAACCCGAACAGGAAATGTACGATTATGTGATTATTGACGAAGCAAGTCAATTAGGCCCCGATGCCATTTTCTTATTGTACATTTCTAAAAATATCATAATCGTTGGAGACGATAAACAAACTTCCCCTGAATATGTAGGTGTAAATGCCAACACAATGACACCTCATATAAAACGTCATTTAAAGGGAATTCCATTTTCCGATTATTATGGTACAGAATTCAGCTTTTTTGACCATGCAAAATTCTTTTGTGATGGAGTAACTGTTCTAAGAGAACATTTCAGATGTATGCCCGAGATAATTGAATTTTCCAATAGACACTTTTATGCACCAGACGGAAAAGGACTTTATCCACTCAAACAGTATTCTGAAAAACGACTTGAGCCATTGGTTACTGTTTTTTGTCAAAATGGATTCACAGAAGGTAGATACTCAGCAATAATTAACGAACCAGAAGCAAATGAAATTGCAGAGACGATTGGAAGGCTGATTGATGACAATAGGTATGTTGGTAAAACATTTGGAGTAATCACATTACAAGGTAGCCAACAATCTAACTTGATTGAAAACTTACTTCTTAAGAAGATTGGTGAAAAGGAATTTCATAAACGAAAGATTGTTTGCGGTAATTCAGCTTCCTTCCAAGGAGATGAAAGAGATATTATCTTTTTAAGTTTGGTAACTGCTCACAATCACAACAGGTCGGCACTTGTTAAACCAGAAGATGAAAGACGTTTCAATGTAGCAATGAGTAGAGCTAAAGAACAAGTTTGGTTATTCCATTCAGTTCAATTGGACGATTTGAGCAATACAAATGATTTGAGATATAAGCTTTTAGACCATATTAAAAATCACAAAACACCTGAGTTTAAAAAAAGGCAACGTATTTCAGTCCCAAAAGTAAAAACTTTGGGAACTCAGCCAGACCCCTTTGATAGTTGGTTTGAAGTAGATGTATTCAATGATATCATTGACAAAGGTTTAATGGTTATACCGCAATATGAAGTAGCCAAAGGCAGATACCGTATTGATTTGGTCGCCATGTTTGCAGATGGCACCAAAATAGCTATCGAATGTGATGGAGACAAATGGCATGGTGCCGAACAATTTCAAAATGACCAAATGCGTAAAAATGTTCTTGAAAGATGCGGATGGCAATTCTTCAATGTTCGAGGTTCGGAGTATTATACAAATAGAACAAAAGCCCTCGAACCACTTTGGGGAATGATTCCAGTAATTGAAGAACCGAAAGAACCTTTTTCAAATAATGAAGATTCATCGTCAGAAAATGAATTAGAAAACAAGCCTACTGAATTTGAAAAAACAACTTCTGAGTCTTCATCATCCAATTTAATCATAGATGAACCTACAATAATTGAAGAGCTTTCTGAGCAAACGATTTTCAATTCTAACGGAAGCGAAATTCTCAGATATTTTAACCTATACAATTCAGGAACTTATATTTTAACCGAAAATGAATCCTTAGAAGCAGATTATGTAATCCCGATAAAGACCAAACATCGTTCAGGTTTCATAATGCAATGCTATTCATCAGGTCATATAAATAAAGTTCATGTTTCTGTTTTGCTATCTAAGAGAATTGGCAAGGAATACATGAATGGAATTAATAGAAACGGAGACCTGTCTTTCCTTAAAGTAATAGAATCTGAAAAAATTGTCGGAATCTATTTTTCCGAAAACGGACGGAAAAAATTTAAGGCACATCTAACCGAAAACATTTCAAGCAGAGAACAACTGCATTTGCAAGGTTATAAAGTTATCTATAATGACTTTGAAAATATTGAATTTGAGTTTTTGCCATTAGAAATTAAAAACGACATCAGTCGCTTGATTTATCAAAGTTTTACAGCCAATGGAAAACCAATGGATAATAATTACTACGAAACGGAATGGCAGGCTTTAAATAGAGTAGGTTCAAAACAGACAAATAATGTAACAATATTGGAGCAAGCTCCAGTCGCATCTTTATTCGAGAATATTCCTAACTCACTATTCGATGTAAAAGAAGTAGAACTTAACAGTACAGTTAAAATCAAATATTTGAACAAAGACAAAGTTTTGACAATAAAGTTGGTTGATTATCAAACCCAAGGAATGGATATAAAAAATGGAGTTCAAAAGATAAATGTTAAAACACCGCTTGGAACTTCAATTAAAGGTAAGACTGTTGGAGATAGAGTTAAGATTGGCAATACAGACAGCCTTGTAGAAATAATTGAAATAAATTAACCAAAAAGCCAACGCATAAAGCCATACACATTTGCAATTCGCTACAGCCAGCACACAAGCCAAAATTGCAAAAGAGTATGTCTTTGCCAACGCTACACACCGAACGGAAAAAAGTACGAAAACACAATCGAGTGGATGGCTCCGCCATCAAATGACGGAGTGCACCCCTCACACCACCGCACATACGGGTCTCGTATACGGCGGTTCGTAATTCATCACACCAAAGCTCTTTTCACCTTTAATACTATCTCCTAGTTTAAGCATAGGCTACAACGTTTGCTCCTATGCGAATTTTGAAGAGAATTACGTTCGGTCCTTCCCTAATTGTGAGTCCTCTGTTTCTTTAAAACAGCTCATTTCCTTTAGGTACTATGACTTCTGCTGACTTCTGTGCTTAACCAACTCGTAGTTGCACAGACCTCCCCAGGTAAGAACATCTTCTTTCACCCGATCCCTGCCGTATCTACATACTCATCCTTTTGTAATCATCGGGCGTTACAATGATGTGCTTGCTTACCCAGATGAATATGCCTCTGTATACGGTTCCTGTTCGTCAGTACCGAGTTTTGTAGTCTCGCTTTCTTCAGATAAAACCTCACGGTTTTCACCCTTGCGACTTACTAATGCTTCCAGACGTTACGCCAGCGCATAAGGGACTTACACCCTCTAAATAAATCCTTATATTGCTATAAGGTAAAGATGCCCATACTGGGCACACACAATGTATATAAAAAATAGGCGAAACAGTACTAAATTCAAGGTTTGTGGCTCGTATCAAAGTTTGTGCTTAACCGAAAGTTTAATGCTTCGTAATCGCCTACTTTTCATATACTAACCGTTGTGCTCCATCTGAAAAAACTAAGCACCTTGAATCATTACCGCTTTACTGTCAAAAGAAGTATCGGTTAAACAATCCACAAAAAACTTAGCAACATCAGAACGAGTAATGAATTTTGGAAAAAAGACAGTAGGATTTGGAATGACCCGATATTTCCCTTTCCCCTTTTTATCTGTTAGCCCAGCAGGTCGGATAACGACACAAGGGACATCTTTTTCATCAAGAACCCTTTTATCTGCTTTTTCATAATCTGTAAAACCTTCTTTTCCATTAAAAAGTTGAAGCAAAAATCTAACAAACCAAGAAGAACCATTCGCTCCAATACTTGAAATCATTAGGCACCTTGGAGGATTTGGTTGCGAAGATGCAGCCAACATTATATTATCATAGGCTTCTTCCATGATGAAAACTTTTTTACTTGGATTACCTAAACAACTAACAACAATATCAACTCCTAAAACAGCCTTTTCTACATCATCATAATTTGTTGCGTCTCCTTTAAATACTTCAACATTGACATTATGTGAAAGACTATACATTTCGGGACTTCTAACAAAAGCTCTGATTTTATATCCTGCAGTCAAGGCTTGATTAACAAAATGACTACCTAAATTCCCGTTTGCTCCGAATACTAAAACTATTTTTTTCATTTCTAAATACTTTGTCTTAAGAAGTAAAATCCAGTAACGAGTGCAAGAACAACAATAGGTCCGACCATTGCAGCAAAAGGTTCACTCGCTTTATATTGTAGAATTAATTCCACTACTTTCAGAACGACAATAACTAAACAAGCCCAAGGAACTAATTTATCATTGAAGCCACCCTTGCTAAAAAGACTAAACAGGATTACACCAGCGGCTCCTATTTCTAAACCACCAAATGCACTCATAAAAGGTTTGACAACACCCAACCTATTCATCCATTCAACAGCCATTTTACCGCCTAATTGTTTTCCAATTCCTGCTGCCATTTCAAAGGCAACTAATCCAAGACTTACTATCCAAAATAATATTTTCATTTTCTAGTTTTTAAAAATTAATGATGATGCAAACCTACGAAACACCCACTATATATTATATAGTACTATACCAAAGTATAGTGTATATTTGGAAAAACTATTACAAATGGATAAAGCATTAAAGGATAAAATTGAAGAGTTTAAAACTTACAGAATTGACAAGCCTCCTTTAGAAATAATTGAACATTATAGAAAGGAATTACAAGCTATTCAAGATACAATGGAGATTGTGCAAGGAAGATGGAAAATGCCGATTATTGCGTTACTCTGTAATGGGGAATTTAGATATTCTGAATTAGAGAAAGGACTTCCGAAAATTAGTCCAAAAATGCTATCCAAAGAATTGAAAGATTTGGAAATTAATGGATTGATAGAAAGAAAAGTTTACGATTCCATACCAGTTAAAGTATCATATAAATTAGCTGATTATGGATATACACTAGTTCCATTAATAATCGAATTGACCAATTGGGGAATGGAGCATAGAAAAATGATAATGAAAAGATAAAGACGAGAGCACAACAATGGCTATACTTAATGCGGGCTTAGGTTTTAAAGCCAAGTTCTGTGTATATTTATAATGTCGCGAAATCTTTGGGATTTCGCTTTGGACAAGAAAAAAATAAAACAAGACCAAAAGATTTCGCTACGTGCGTGGCGGATAGCAAACGCTAGTTTGCTCCCGTACTGTTCATAGCTCAGTCGTTGTAAGTAATTTGCCATTGCTAATGTTCTTTTAGCTGAGGATTACCTGAGTTATATTGTGGATATAAAAAGTCGGAATCTCTAAATGAGGGGAAAAGGATTATGATAATATTCGACTCTTTCGGCGGATATTTCCCAAGTAGTTTAGCTTTCAGCGTTGAGAGTGCACTCTCAAAACGTTGACACGTTAAAAACTACTTGTAAAAGGACGGTAAAAATTTTTAGAAAGTCAAATTTTAAGCGGGATTTTATTGTTTTCCCCTCATTTAGAGGTCTTTAAGCTCCGTTTTACACTAGTCATACACAAATGTATAAATTAATATAAAACGGGAGTCTCAGCAAAAAGAGGCCTTACTATTATCTTATGGCAAACTATCAATGGTATTTATTCCTAATTTTAGGGAAAGATAAAATTAAAATAAAACCACTTACAATAACTAAGCATTCGTGCGGTCGGTACGACCGAGCATGAATGCGGTGTTGAACTACACCGGGTCTTTTGCCTCGTTGTTTCCTATGGGGATTAGTATGTATTAGGTGGGAGGGTTAAAGTGG
>Ga0163216_100623_pt1 | contig 45847 bp, 49 predicted proteins | sample SynspAceP_FD_167610 | JGI IMG/M metagenome (GOLD analysis project Ga0163216, IMG submission 167610) | Saline lake microbial communities from Ace Lake in Antarctica - Synechococcus sp. Ace-P (Illumina Assembly) | ecosystem: Environmental > Aquatic > Non-marine Saline and Alkaline > Saline ...
TAGTTCTGTCTTTCAGCCCTTTTAAGGTGAAACCGTGTTCACTCAAACGTTTTTCGACATTTGCTGTCAATCTCACCGTAAAATCCTGCGTGTAGTTCCTTCCAAAGTTCAGATAACGCCAGCGTCCTGCGCTGCCCGTGCTTAGCACAAGGCCCCTAATGATTCCGTAATGGCCTACAGCGCGGTCTGTGTCAAAACGACCGGCCGTGCTCAGAAAGAATACCTGTGTGTCTTTTGGTGTGGAAATGGGTGTTGGGTGCAATAAATCCAAATTCCAGATGCCTGTGCCAGATTGCCGGGCGGTTTCCTCAGATGAGCGGAGCGCGTTTGCACAGCTGATCTGGTCTGGATAGATATAGATAAAGGCGTTTCCCTGTTGCAGCAGCTTTTGCTGGAGCCAGACGGGCGTTTCATTTTCCGTTTCAGCCGAAAATAGGATGTGCGCTGGCGTAAACCCTGTTCGGTCAGGCCCTTTGGCTGCCAGATAGGGGATAATGGTTTGCCCCAGCAGATCAGCAAGCGGATTTTGGGATGTCGCGATTCTGACACCAGCCAGTTTCAGCTTTCTGCCGTCCAGCAGGGACAACTCGCCCATGCGGTGGGCTGTAGCAATGGTTCCGGGGGCAGCCGGTTTGAGGCCGCATTCTGCAAGGTCAACTTCGGCTGCGTTGGCAGTCGCGGTTAGCCACAAGGCACATGACAGAGTTGTTGCCAGACAACGCCAGATAGATGCCAAATGGTGCAAAACCGTGATGAAGGTGGACTGTTTGATGGTTGATCTCGATATGACAGCAGTCAGTCATGACCCATGATTGATTGTTGGATTAACCTGAAAATACTGAGGAGTCACGCCGGTGCGGCCCAAACTTCCCCACAATTCCGTGATTTGCGCTAACGTAATATCAACCCTATTCTGTAACGGTTGATCAACAGAATTTTTTGGTGACTATTCTTTTGACCCTGTTTCGATCTGTATCATTTGTGAAAGCTGCGCCTTTGCGCCTTGCGGCTGTGCTGTCTCTTGGTTTTGTTCTGGCTGCCTGCAACCCGAATTTTGACTTTGATGACCGGCACAGCAAGCCGCTCTCAAATGCCACCAAGACCCGGCTGGAAAACCTGAAAATGGATGCCAAGTCGCCGATGATTGTGCGGATTTACAAGGAAGAGGCGGAACTTGAAGTCTGGAAATGGCGCAAAATTGATCGCAAATATGCGATGTATAAGAAATACGACATCTGTGCCTATTCAGGTAAATTAGGGCCGAAAATCAAAGAGGGCGACCGTCAGGCTCCCGAAGGTTTTTATACAATTGTGCCCGGTTTGATGAATCCCAGGTCGAATTATTATCTGGCGTTCAATCTGGGCTTTCCCAATGAATTCGACCGGGCGCACAAGCGGACCGGGAGCCATTTGATGGTTCACGGATCATGCTCGTCGCGTGGCTGTTATGCCATGGAAGATGATCAGATTGAGGAAATCTACCAGCTTGGGCGGGAAAGCTTTTCTGCTGGCCAGAAATCATTTCAGGTTCAGGCCTTTCCGTTCCGTATGACGGACAAGAATCTTGCGCGCCACAGTGACAGCCCGCATGCGGATTTCTGGCGCATGCTGAAAGATGGGTCGGACCATTTTGCGGCAACCAAACAGCCGCCGACGGTGAATGTTTGTGAGAAACGCTACATCTTCAATGCCGTAGCGGCAGAGGGTGAAGAATTTGTCGCAGACGAAGTTTGTCCGGCCTATACGGTTCCTGAAACCATTGGCCGGGCGGTAGCCAAGCATCGCGGCGAGGCTTATGTGCCGCAAACGCCGATTGCGGTCATTCCGACCATGGAATCTGCCATGACGGCACCGAGCGCGCCGTTAGCCGCGCCGCAGGCTGATATCGCGATTGCGGAAACACCTATGCCCCAGCCATTGGAAGCAGAAGCCAAGCCAAAAGGGCTGTTTACAAAACTGCTCCGCCGCTAAACGAAACAGGCGCTAAAACGAACCGCTGCCAGCTTGTGTTTTCTCATTCCGGAACATAGCGCCTGAGCTTGCCAAATGTGACCGGATGACATCCGCCAGAGCATCAGCTGCCGGATTTGATTTGGCGCTCGCCTGGTAGAGCACCAATTGAACGTCAGAAAGAGACGGGAAGCTCTCTGCCTTGCCCAACACCCGCATTCCGGGGACCAGCGCGCTTTTGGCGATGACGCTGACCACTGTTCCACTCATCACAGCTGCCTGTAATCCAGCCATTCCTTCGCTGATCAACTGGATTTTCCATTTACGGCCGATGGCCTGCAATGCATCGAGCGCGATATCTCTGAAGACATTGCCAACGGGCAGCATTGCCAGAGGCAAGGGATCGACATTAAACGAGGAATTCATATCCGATGTCACCCAAACCAATGGTTCCTCTGCCACGATTTGCCCCTTCGGGAACGCACGCATTCCGGTCACAAGTGCCAGGTCAATCTCGTTTTGCATGACCCGCGCTACCAAGGGACTGGACAGGCTGCTTTGCAGGCTCACCTCCACATTCGGGTAAGCGGCGATGAAACTTGAAAGAATGTTTGGAAGCAGAGCTGCGGCATACAAATCCGGCACGCCCAATATCACCTGACCGGTGAGCTTTGGCGCTGCGAGCCGGACATGAACTTCATTTTGCAGATGCAGTATTGAACGCGCATAGCCCAGCAGTAATTCACCCTCTGATGTCAGGACAAAGCGCCGGCCAATTGTGGAAAACAATTTGGTGCCAGCCGCCGCTTCCAGACGCTGGATTTGGAGTGTCACAGCGGGCTGAGTTCGGCCGACTCGGCGTGCGGTTTCCGATACGCTCCCTGTTTCAACCAATAAAACAAAGGCTTGCAGCAATTTGGGGTCGAGTGTCTGTTTCATACCTGTATTAAATATATTTATGAACTCGATTTAAAGAATAAATTTTTTTTGCTGCAGCTGCGAGCTACGCTGACGTCGTCATTAAATGAATTTCCTCTCAAATTCTGGAGACACTCACAATGTTAGCAACTCGACGTATTTTACTTGGCCTTACGGTCGCCGCTTTAACACTCGGCGCTTTTCCCAATTTGTCCACGCAGGCCTTTGCTCAGGACAAGACGATCAAAGTCGGAACTTTGAAACTCATTCATGGAATCACGCCCTATTTTTATGAAAAATTTGCACCAGAGGGCGTCACCATTGAAGTGATCCCGTTTGAAAGCCCAACAGATGGTAAAAATGCCGTCGTTACAGGAACTGTTGATTTCGGCATTTATGGTCTGGCGGCGGCAACGCTTGGCGCGGCAGCCGGAGAGCCGGTTGTTGTGGTCGGAGCCGCCTGTAACCGCGGGATGGCGGTGGTGTCCGGTGTTGATTCAGATATCAACACAATCAAAGATCTGATGGGCAAGAAAGTCGGGATCTGGCCCGGTTCCACCCAGGAAGTGGTCATTCTTGATCGCCTTGCTGCCGAAGGGATGACGATTAAAGACATTCAACCAATTCGCGTCTCCTTCAGCGATATGGCGTCCGCATTGGAGCGGGGAGATCTGGATGCCTATGTCGGTGCAGAGCCTGGACCAGGCATCAGTCTGGCCAAGGGTGTCGGCAAGATTGTCGAGTATCCCTACACAACGCCGACGGGCTCGCTGAACATGGTTCTGACCACACGTCAGGAAAACGTCGATAGCAACAAAGAGTTGATAGAAATGCTGCTGACAATTCACAGTCAGGCGACCGAATACGCGATGTCCAACCGTGAAGACTTTGTCAAAGTTGCAATGGAGAAGCTTGGCCAGACCAAACCGTCCATTGAGAAAGCTGCTCCCAATGTCGAACTGACATGGAAGATTGATGACAAGTTCATCGAACAGGCAAATTACTACGGCTCTCAGATGCTTGATAAAAAGCAAATTCGGCAACTCCCGGATTACGCTACCTTTATTGACCCCTCCTTCGTCAATGCCATCGAAGCGGAATAGGTCCTGTCGCGGTCTGATATCTCCCATTCATAATAAGCTCTGAATACAGTCCAGAGCCTCAAAGACAATGGAATACGCCGTGTCGTCCACAATTATGGAAAATCGCGTGTGGAAGGTGGTCCTTGGGGCCATCTTCCCGATCCTTTTGATCGTAGCCTGGCATTTTGCAGTCGTGTTGACCAAAAACCGTCTCATCCCTGTGCCCTATGAAGTCGCAGTGATGATGTGGGACTTTGCGTTTGGTGGCATTTATGATGATGCTTTCAGCGCATCTCTTGTCACGCATTTCTGGGTTTCAATACAACGCGTCTATGGCGGGTTCCTGTTGGCCGTTATCACGGCCGTTCCATTGGGGCTGATGATTGGTCGTTTTGCGCTGTTGCGTGTCATGCTGGACCCGACCTTGTCGCTGCTGCGCCCTGTCCCTGTTACGGCCTGGCTGCCATTGTCCATGATATTCTTTGGTCTTGGGCCCAAATCTGCAATTTTTCTCGTCTTTCTCGGCGCATTCTATCCCATTTTGCTCAACACGGTATTCGGGGTCAGATCAGTAGACAACAAGCTTTTTGAAGCTGCAGCCATGCTGGGCTGCAAGGGATCTCAGTTGTTTCGATCTGTCGTCATTCCTGCGGCAACGCCTCAGATATTCAATGGTTTGCGACTGGGTCTTGGATTTGCCTGGATTCTGATTGTTGTCGGAGAAATGACCGGGGTGCCGGAAGGCCTGGGTGCGGTCATCATGGATGGCAGGACACTTTCGCGAACGGATCTGGTCATCACGGGGATGATTATCATCGGGATCACCGGTTTTCTGTCTGACCGATTAATCGTCCTGCTCAACAATCGTCTGCTGCGATGGAGCCCACAACATCATGCCTAGTTCCAATATTTCTGCACAAGAGCCATCGGGCTTGCCAATTCTGTCGATCGAGGGTTTGGAAAAAGTCTTTCCATCCGCTGACGGCGATGTTCATGCGCTTGAAAATATCAATCTTGAGGTTCGCAAGGGGGAGTTTGTCTGCTTGCTTGGAGCCTCCGGTTGTGGAAAATCCACCTTGCTGCGCATTGTCGGTGGATTTGAGAACCCAAGTGAAGGCTCAGCAAAGATATATGGCACCCCTATTGAAAGTCCCGGTCCAGATCGCGGGGTTGTGTTTCAGGATTATGCGCTGTTCCCGTGGCTGACCGTTGCGGAAAACATTTCGTTCGGGCCGAAGCATCGCGGTTTGGCCAAATCCGAAATCAAAGAGACCTCGCAAAAATACATGCAGATGGTGGGCCTGACGCAATTTGCCAACAAATACCCAAATACGCTTTCCGGCGGCATGAAGCAAAGAGTGGCGATTGCACGTGTGTTGGCGAATGATGCTGAAATTCTGCTAATGGATGAACCGTTTGCCGCGTTGGATGCGCTGACGCGAGCAAAGCTTCAGGAAGAGCTGCTGGAGATATGGGAACGAACAAATCTCACAGTGATATTCGTGACCCATTCGGTTGAAGAGGCCGTGATTCTGTCAGACCGGATTGTTGTCATGGGCGCGGGTCCTGGGCACATAGAATCCGAAATTTCTCTCAATTTACCGCGACCGCGCGATCCATCCTCAATCGAATTCAATGACCTCAGGCGTGACGTCAGCAATCAGTTGAGACGTCATATTGCAGCGGCACCCAAAGTGAGGGACCCACTTGATGCATAGCGACCAGTCAGATCCCGAGGAAAGTCAAACTCCCGATCCTATTGTTTATCGTGGTATGACACGCGCTGAACTTGATGCCGGCTACAACAACACCGATGCGGTGCATGACAGTGCCCGGCACATGGATATCTGGATGTCCCGAAGTGCCGATGTGCGAGCCGGTCAGAACGCGGTTCTGGATCTGCAATATGGTCCGAAACCAACAAACAGGCTGGATTTTTTCAAGTCTGATTTATCAGGTCGCGGCTTGTTCATTTTTATTCATGGTGGTTACTGGCAGCGCAATAACAAAGAGATGTTTGCCTTTGTGGCAGAAGGTCTTTGTGCCGGGCATGTCAACGTGGCAACGGTTGGCTATACGCTGGCACCGCAGGCCTCACTGAGCGAGATTGTTTCCGAAATTGGGCTCGCTATTGAGCACTTGCTACGCGAGAATCACAGGCTGGGGTTTGACGTTGGCAAAATCTATATCGGCGGCTGGTCGGCAGGCGGGCATTTGTCTGCAATCCTGGCTGAGCATCCATCCGTCAAAGGCTTTGTCTCAATCAGCGGCATCTTTGATCTGGAGCCGATTTCAAAATGCTATCTGAATGAAAAGCTGAAATTGTCTGATGCCGAAATCTCTGATCTGAGTCCGATGAACCGGCATTTGAACAACAACAAGAAAGTTCTGTTGTTTGCAGGTGAGTTGGAACTGCCCGAGTTGAGGCGGCAGAGCGGGGATTATGCATCCCATCTGTCTGGCTCGCACAAAGATCTGCAGCACATTTTGGTTGCGAACAGGGATCATTATTCCGTTCTCGACGAGTTACGCATGAAAGACGGAGCCATCGCGCGTGAAATAGTGGATCTGTTAGACTAGTTGCCCGGTCTTGGCTTTGAAGACGAGCCATTTGCGATAAATCACGAATGCGCTTGCGCTGAAGCAGATCAAGGCAATGCCGATGCCGAGAAAATTCCGAACGGCTTCTGTCAATGTCGTCAACTGGCTCGCCAACAGATAGCCCAGCATGGTGTATGTGATGGTCCAGAGCGCTGTGCCGATCAGGGCTGTGGTGGAAAATTTGAGCCAGCTCATTTTGCTTGCACCACAAATATAGGTCACATATGGGCCAACCGGGCTCAGAATTGTGTGGCTCAGGAATATGGCCGTCGTTCCCTTTTGCTCCAGAAGCAGTTCACCACGCGCCACCAGAGCACGAAACCTTCCAATCGATCGCAACTTCTCCAGTATGGCCGGGCCGACAAGGCGCGCCGCGTTGAGAGCCAGTTGATCGCCCAGAGCGAATGCTAAGAAGGTTACCAGAAGCACATTCAGAATATCCAGATCACCGGCGGCGGCAAACCCTCCTGATGTCAGCACAAGGACAGATGAAGGCAGCGGAATGCCCAAACAGGCAATGGCGACGCAAGCGAAGACAATCCACAGGCCATAGTCGGGAATGAGGCCAAGAAAATAATCAGTCATTTGTCTGCTCACGATAATTCTGTGCGGCATCCCGAACTATCTGCGTCAAATCTTGCAGTGAGACGTCCAGCCTTTCGGCTACAAAACGCATGCGCCGCAGGCCTTCAATCGCCTCTGTAAATCCGAAAATCTCACGTACCGTTTCCCGAGGTAGATCATAGGACAGCGCTACATATCGCGGAGTCATCCAGGGCTTTAAGGCCTCATTCTGATGTCTTGGATCATTGAAGTAGATGAGTTCTGCCGTGAAACTGCCAGCAAAATAGATCAGAGCCAAAAAAGACGCCGCGCAGAAGCCGACAGTCAGTTTGTTCTGCATAATAAATGTGCGCAATTTGGGTGTCAGCACAATTCCATGACCTGTTGGGGGGCATCTCGTTCAGAGTGTTGCGTGTTTGCCCTCAGGTCAACTGCTCTTGATGATCCACTGCATGAATATTGCATCTGTGCTCTGACAGGGTGTCAACTTCAGATCGCGTGACATGAACGGTCCCGCGCTACGGCTGGTGTCAGCAACCGAGACACACAGGGTTTCGTCGCTTGCCAGAGTGAATTGCATTGTCTCAGTGGCGTAGGCGAATTGCTGGCTGGCATCGTTTTCCAGACAATCCTTTAGTCCAAAGGGTACAGCTTCGTTTTCCGGTTCGCTCAATGTCATGCATTTGCCAGTGAATTCGGCGGATTGGATCTGGCCGGTTTCACCATCAAAGGTAAACTGCACATCACCGCCTTGTGGTTTGCAGGAATGGGCCTGAAGCTGCTCGGAGAACCCCCGTCCCAATGTATCGATGCACCAACCGAGCGCATCCACCTCGTCCAGATTATCGGCAAGATAGATAACGGGCGCAGGCGTCTGCAAAGCAGGCGCTTCGGCCATCGCCGTGTTGCAAAGGGCAATTGATGTCATGGCAAGCAGGCTGGCAGATCGGTTTTTCATGAATGAATGCATGGCTGATTTCCAGTTGGGTTTCAGGTCAATATTTCACAGTTTAAATGTCATTTTGAGGGTTTTTTCCTGTCCCAAAGCATCTTCCGGAAAAGTGTTCATTTGACGCCAGACCGTGTGAACCTTCTTGAGCACGGTCAAACCTTGCGGGGTGAATTGTAATTTTTCGGCGGCCTTGGTCCGGCTGACAAGGGTTATCGTAACCAGGAGGGGAAATCATTGTGCTCATCGCGCGCGCCAATGCTGTTCGATCTGGCGACTGATCCGTTTGAGGCGATCGATCGGCTGGCCGCCCCTGTTTCAGAGGCGGCGCAGACCAAGGCAATTGACTTGCGGCAGGGCTTTTCCAGGCTGAAGGAATAAATCCCGTTGGAGTTGGCTCCGAGACTGATTGTGCTTCTTTTGTCGTATCAGTTTCAGGGCCGCAACAGGCCCGACATGTCTACGTCCACCCGCTCTGACAGGTTTTCAAGGCTGTCATAGAGCAATTGCAATGCATAATGCGGGTTGTGGGTGTAGATCGCCTTGTCTTTGGCGATAACCTGATAATTGTAGGCCGCCCTCAAGAGACGTGGTGTCCAGGTCTGATAACGGTTGGGATATATGGCTTCTTCGCCTGATGCCGCACCATCGCCGTCACTGTCTGTGAAAAAGTAGGGGAATGATCCAGAGTGATAGACAATGGCAGTTCCGGTCACGTCTGCTGCGTATGCGCGGATCGCCACGTCAAGCTTTTCATGCATGGTGGCAATCGGATTTGCGATGCCTTCTTTTGTATCTCCGTCTCCATCAAAATCGATGGGTGACATTCTGATGTCTGTGAATTCCGAGATGTTCTGATGGCAGGTGGCGCAGCTTTCTTGTGCGACTTCCAGCGTGTGCGGATTGTGGCAGTCTGTGCAAGTTGCAAGATTGGGAACATGGGCAAACTTGCCCTTGTAGGTCTTGCCCTCATACTGGTAGCCACCCCGCGCTTCGCCGCCCATAAGGCTTGCTGCAGCTGCAGCGTAATGGATGTTGATGAAGCCGAGATCGGCTGAAACTGCATCGTCCTCGATGTCAAGCGTCGCGGTGTTGACCCTGTCACTGGACGCGCGGCCCTGATGGCATACAGCGCAAACGGCACCATCGCCCAGCGTATCGACAGCAACACCGGAGGGAAACGGCACAGATGCCAGAGTTTCGGCACTGCTTTGGTGACAGACAACACATCCAACTGTGGTGCCCAGAGGCACGGGGTGGTCTATGACACCTGGCGTGCTCATGGGTCCGTTCAGATAATCCTCTGCACCAATGCTGGAGTGGCACGTGGCGCATGATCCGGGGATCTCGCCGTCTTCATTCCAATGGGTGAACGCTTCAGATGACCTGTCGGCATGTGGTGACGCACGCCAAGCCTCGACAATGTCCGCGATCGGAGAGCGAGCCGCATCCTGAGCATTGGCGGATGTCACGGGCACAAGCGTGTTCAAGGGCACAATAAGTGACATCAGGAAAACCGAGCCGGTGACCGTACAAACGGCCTTCAAAAACCTATTCATGAACTACGCTCCGCTGTTTTTTTTAAGATCAACTCTAAAAAAAATATCACAAGCAGATATGCAATCATTGATGGAGATCAAAGAGATCTGTCCCTTCCTGATTGATGATCCGGAATCAGAGATTACGTTTCAAAGTTCCTTGTTTTCCCGGTGAAGGATCGCTGATGATGGGTCACACCAAAATCAAACGTGGGTTGCAGTTCTCCAAAGAGGGTGCACCTGTAGAAAATCTTGTGCACGAAGAATGCTGCGTCAGCACCGCAGCTTTGTTGGGTGCCGACTGCCCCGGGCTTCGTCCCGCCCTGACTGTTGCTCCAGGGGACAGGGTCACGGCTGGGCAGATTGTTTTCACGGATCGCAAAAATCCGGAGGTTGCATTTGCAGCGCCATTATCCGGGCGCGTTGCCTCGATTGGTTATGGGCCACGCCGCACATTGTCTGCTTTTGTTATAGAAGCAGAGGGGAGCGAGCCGAACGAGGTTGCGGAAAATCATTCCAATACCGCTTCGATTGACGATTCCAGCAATGAGGGCGTGCGCCAGACATTGTTGAAGCGTGGCTTTTGGCCTGCCTTTCAAACGCGCCCATTTGGCGGCATTCCAGCGCCAAATGCGAGGCCTGCCGCTATCTTTGTCAACGCGACACAAATATCTCCTCGGGCGCCGGCCCCCTGGGTTGTGCTGGAACGTCGGAAAGCTGAATTCCAGTTGGGCGTCGAGTTGCTGACCCGTCTGACCGACGGGCCGGTCTATGTCTGTCAGGCGCCAGAAGATACGCTTTGTACGTTCTCAGACCGTGTGAAGGGCGCATTCTTCAGCGGAACCCGGGCTGCAGGACTGTCTGGAACACATATTGATCGGCTGCACCCGGCCAGTCTTGACCATCAGGTCTGGTCAATCGGATATCAGGATGTTGCTGCCATCGGTCATCTGTTTCAAACCGGGCAGTATCTGCCGGATCGGTTGATTTCAATTTCGGGACCGCGTGCAGCTAAGCCGAAGCTTGTCAGAACCTGCCTTGGCGGCGGCATACGCGATATCTGCAGCAGCGAATTTGCACCTCAAAGTGGCCGCCCCACTGCGCGAATGCTGTCCGGTGATGCGCTGACGGGTCGTGAAGCTGACTATATCGGCCGATATCATCAGCAGATTACAATCATGGACAGGTCCCCAGACAAAAGCGTTTGGCGCTGGTTGTCCGGACTATCTGCTGCACAAGGTGTCATTGTTCCGACCAGCGCTTTGGAACAGGCTTTGGCCATTGATGTTTTGCCTGTTCCGCTTATGCGCGCTTTGAGCGTTGGTGATAGCGAAGCTGCCGAACGGCTGGGGTGTCTTGCCCTCGTCGAAGAAGATGTCGCGGCTTTGACCGAATTGTGTAGCAGCGGTGCCGATTATGGCGTGCTTCTCAGGCACGTCCTCGATGATTTGGCGGGGGACATTGTATGATCCTGCGCCCCGGACTTTTCCCGAGGCTGCGCGTTGGCGGGATCAGTATCCTCCAGACTGCGGCTCTTTTGCTGCCGATCGCTGTGGTGGTTTTTGAAAGAGGCAACGCGCAGGCACAGTTGCTGGCGGTTGCACTGCTGACAGCTATTTTCTGGGACCTGATTTTTGCCATCCTTCGCAAAAGACGATTCTATTTTCATGGCGTGTCGATTGCCTTGATTGTTGCCGTTCTGGTTCCACCCACTTTGCCATTGTGGCAATTGGCTCTGACCCTGTCTCTTGGATGTGTCATCGGTGAACATGTCTTCGGAGGGCGCGGCTTCGGGTTTTTAAGCCCGGCAGCCATATGTCTGTCCCTGCTGCTGCTGTCGTTTCCTCAGGTTCAACTGGAGCCGATGTCACAGAATGTGGCACTGGCCACAGTGCCGGGGGCTTTGCTTTTGTTGATTTCCGGTCTGGTTTCGTGGCGTGTCATCCTTGGTGCGTTTGTAGTGATTGTCGGCTTGGCTCTTTCTTCAAATCTGGACGTGGATGTGTTTTCGCTTGGGATTGCGACGCTGTTCGGATTGGTGTTCCTGACCGGTGATCCGGTGTCAGCGGCGTCTACAAATCCAGGACGCTGGATCTATGGTCTTCTGGCAGGTTTTCTGATTTCAATCTTCAGTCAGGACAGCACCCTCATCACATCTGCGGGCATTGTCTTTGGGTCGCTGACGGCCAGCGTGTTTGCCCCATTGATCGATCATCTGATCGTCCTTGCAAAGGCCAAAAGCAGATTGGCGCGCAGTACAAGACGCAGGAGGCGAGGCCTTGCTTAACCCCATTGAAGTATGGCGCGGATTTCTGGCGCGAGACAATGATGACCGCGTCAAGGTTTACGGTGTTGCGGTATTGGTTGCCCTTGTGTGCGCCATTGTGATTTCGACCGCCTCTGTAACCCTGCGACCGATGCAGGAAGCGCATCTGGAGGCGGAGCGACAGGCGCGGATGGAGGCCATGCTGGACAGATTGCCAAGCATGCGCGCCATCATGCAGGAAGCCGGCGTTGATGCCTTGGAAACACGTCTTGTGGATCTGGCAAGCGGGGCGTTTGTTTCCGACATTGATCCGGATAGCTACGACGCTCAGGCCGCTCTTAATGACCCGGAGCAAAGTGTTGCCATTCCAGCTGAGGCTGATGTTGCGGGTCTTCAAAGACGTGCGCTTTATGCACCGGTTTATCTTCTGGAAAGTGATGGCGAGCTTCTGCTTGTTGTGCTGCCGGTCAGCGGTGTGGGTTATCAATCCACTTTGCGGGCAATGCTGGCACTTGAAGCTGATCTGAATACGGTTGCGGCGCTGACGATCATCGAACAGGGCGAAACCGCAGGCCTTGGCGCCCGCATTGAAGATGCTGACTGGCAGGCCCAATGGCAGGGTAAGCAGATTGCTGATGACAGCGGCGAAATTGTTATTTCAGTTGTACGAGGACAGTCTGTGGGGCCTTTCGAGGTTGATGGAATTTCCGGCGCATCGCGCACCGGAAATGGGGTGGCGAATATGGTGCGATACTGGCTGGGTGATCATGGATTTGGTCCCTTTCTGAACCGTCTGCAGCAGGAAGGACTTTGATATGGCCGCCTTGATGAAACACATCTCAACACCGCTTATTAACAACAATCCGATCACCTTGCAGATTCTGGGTATCTGTTCTGCACTGGCTGTCACGACCTCGCTGTCCACGGCCCTAACGATGTCGTTGGCTTTGACGGTCGTCTTGTGTCTGGCTTCGGGCCTGATCAGCCTGATCCGGAACCACATTCCATCGGTAATCCGCTTGATTGTGCAGATCACGATCATCGCGTCGCTGGTCATTGTGATTGATGAGATTTTGCAGGCCTATGCATTCCAGATCAGCCGCCAGCTTTCCATTTTTGTCGGATTGATTGTGACCAATTGTCTTGTGCTGGGCCGTGCGGAAGCCTTTGCCATGCGTAACCCTGTTGTGCCTTCCATACTGGATGGTCTGGGCAACGGGCTGGGCTACAGTCTGATCCTGATTATTGTTGGCTCAATCCGAGAATTGCTGGGTGCAGGAACGCTGCTCAACTACGCTGTGTTGACGCCGGTTTCCGATGGGGGCTGGTTTGAGCCGCTGGGTCTGATGCAACTGGCTCCAAGCGCGTTTTTTATCATTGGCCTTTTGATCTGGCTGATACGGAGCGTTTGGACACAGCAAAAGGAAGTCGCAAAGTTTGAACTCAGAACGCGGAGAGTGCGGCCATGAGCGAGCTTCTGATTGCGTCGATATTTCAGGAAAATCTGGCGCTGTCCTTCTTCCTGGGCATCTGCACATTTCTGGCCGTGTCAGAGCGTATCGAAACAGCATTCGGGCTGGGGATTGCTGTCATTGCGGTTCAGACCATCACAGTTCCAGTCAATAACCTGATTTACAACGGGTTGCTGATCGAAGGTGCCTGGGCCTTTATTGGCCTGCCTGAGATGGACCTGACTTTTCTCAAACTTGTTGCCTTTATCGGCTTGATAGCGGCGATGGTGCAAATTCTGGAAATGTCGCTGGATCGGTTTGTGCCAACTCTCTACCGCGCCCTTGGTATTTTCCTGCCATTGCTCACCGTGAACTGCGCCATTCTGGGCGGTAGCCTGTTTATGGTTGAGCGGCAGTACAGTTTTACAGACTCCGTCATTTATGGCTTTGGCAGTGGTGCGGGCTGGGCATTGGCCATTGTCACATTCGCCGCCATTCGTGAGCGGTTGAAATACAGTGATATGCCGGCAGGCTTGCGAGGACTGGGCAACGCCTTTCTTATCACCGGTCTTATTTCGCTCGGGTTTTCCGCTTTTGCAGGGGCGGGTCTATGAACGAAATCCTGTTTGGCAGCTTGCTCTTAACCGTCATTGTATTGGTGCTGGCTATCATTGTTGTGTTGGCACGGTCGGCATTGATGCCGGTCCGTGCTGCCGTGCTGACGGTGAATGACCAAACCGAGCTTCAGACCAAAACCGGCCAGAAGCTGCTGTCCAGTCTGCTTGAAAATGATATTCTGGTGCCCTCCGCTTGCGCCGGTGCCGGGACGTGTGGCCTGTGCCGGATTAAAGTTGAGGAAGGCGCGCCTGATACCACACCCATTGAAGCCGGGCTGTTCACAAAAGCCGAATTGCATGACGGGATGCATCTGGCCTGTCAGGTTATGGTGCGGGGCGATATGAGGGTGCAGGTGCCAGCTGATATTATGTCTGTCGAGACATTCTCTTGCCAAGTGGTCTCCTCGCGTTCGCTCACGCCACTGATCCGTGAAGTTGTGCTGCAATTGCCCGCGGGCACAGACATGGAACTGGTTGCTGGTGCTTTTGTACAGATTACCGCTCCGCCGTTCACGCTGGCTTATGCCGATCTGAAAGTGCCGGAAGCGCATGAAGAGGCATGGAAATCCATGCGGGATTTGCGCGTTGACAGTGACAGTGAGGTCACGCGCGCCTATTCGGTTTCTGATCGCCCGGAAGATCTGGCTGCAGGGCGGCTTGTGCTGAATGTGCGGTTGGCATTGCCGCCGCCCTCGGTTCCAGATGCCCCTCCTGGTGTTGTGTCGTCCTGGCTGTTTGGCCTGCAGGAGGGCGCAGAGGTATCTGCATCGGGTCCGTTTGGCACGTTCCGGGCGCAGGATACAGAGCGCGAAATGGTGTTTATTGGCGGCGGGGTTGGTATGGCGCCCTTGCGTGCCATCATTCACGAGCAGCTTGAAGGTGTTGGCACCGGCCGGGCAATGAGTTTTTGGTACGGTGCCAGAAACGAAGCCGAGTTGTTTTACAAGCAGGAGTTGGATGTTTTGGCGGCGAAGCATGCCAATTTCAACTGGACTGTCGCCCTGTCCGATCCTGCACCGTCCGACAATTGGTCCGGGAGCCAGGGATTTGTGCATTCGGTTGTTTTCAAACAACATCTGCAAAACCATCCGGCCCCGGAAGATTGCGAGTATTATTTGTGCGGGCCGCCGCTCATGATCCGCGCAATAATGGCCATGCTGGATGAGCTAGGCGTGGACAGAGATCACATCTTCAACGATGATTTTGGAGTTTAGGCGATGCAGATTTCACGACGTGACATGATGCTTGGGCTTGCTGCCTCTGGTGTTGGCGTGGCCGTCTCTGGCATTGGTCTGGCAGGTTCTGCATGGGCCGGGAGCCACATTTCCAGGGGCCATATTTCCAGGGGATGGGCATTTGGCAGCTTTTGGCGGCTGGTCACGGCTGACGCCGAAATGGCGCGTGTGGCCAAATCCGTGGTGGATGCGGTTGTTGATGACGTCACACACAGGATGTCGCCTTACGAACTGACATCGGAGCTTTCCCAATTCAACACGGCAAAAACAAGTGACTGGCTGTCCATGTCCGGACCGAGTTGTACCGTTGTGGCGGAGGCGCTGCGCATTGCGAGGGTTTCCAATGGGGCGTTTGACCCGACAGTCGGCCCATTGGTGGCTCGGTTCGGTTTTGGCCCGATCCAAGGTGCTGTTGGACGGTATGACGACATTGTTGTTGCGCCTGGCGCCATTCGAAAACAGGTGCCGGGACTGACGCTGGATTTGTGCGGAATTGCCAAAGGCTATGCGCTGGACCGGGTTGTGGCCGGCCTGTCTCACGCAGGTGTTGAAGACGCCCTCATCGAGATTGGTGGTGAAGTGCGCGCGCTGGGGATCCACCCAAATGGGCGTGCGTGGAAAATCGGCATAGCGGATCCGCTGTCAAATAGTGCAGGGGTGCAGCGCGTCGTGAAGCCAGGAATTTTGGCTCTTGCCACATCTGGCCACGCGGTAAACGGCGTTCATGCGCCGGTCAATATCAGCCATATTGTCAATCCGAATTCCGGGCGGCCAGCGCATATGACGCTTGCTTCTGTTTCTGTTCTGGCAGCGTCCGGCATGGAGGCGGACGCGCTTGCCACGGCCCTGTGCGCCCATGGTGCCAGGGCAGGGATTGATCTGGCCGAGCGTCTTGGTATTTCGGCCCTGCTTGTAACGGATGGATCGGAAGCACCTTTGGAAGTGATGACCGGTGGGTTTGATACCCATGTTGAGATCTGAGGAGTTTGTTATGGGAACGCTTGTTTTTGCTTTCGCTATTCTGCTGGTGTCGATGGGTGGCCTTGCCCTTGGCGTGATGGCCGGTCGCAAACCGATCAACGGGTCCTGTGGCGGTCTGGCCTGCATGAAAGACATTGATTGCGGCGCTTGCCGCGCAAAACGCACATTGGAGGAGCCGCAATGAGTTCTGCCTCAACAGTTGCTGATTATATGTCTCGTGATCTGATCACCCTGTCTCCAGACATGGAGATCAACCGTGCCATGAATATTTTGCTGGAAAAGCACATTTCCGGCGCGCCGGTTGTCGATGCCAGCGGCAAGCTTGTGGGTATGCTGTCAAAGAAAGACTGTCTGGCAGCGGCGCTGGCCGCGAGTTACTACAGAGACTGGGGCAAGCCCGTGAGCGAATATATGTCGACAGATGTCCAGACTCTGGAGTCCGGCATGGATATTGTGGCTGCGACCAGTGTTTTTCTGGACAGTTCCTTCCGACGGTTTCCCGTTATGGAAAATGGTCGGCTTGTGGGACAGATTAGCCGGGCAGATGCGTTGCGCGCCATGAGTGATAATTGGGGATGACAGCGCGCAACGGATTTTAGAGCGGTGAGCTATCCCTATTGAGCGACATAGCCGCCATCAATCGGGATGTTCGCACCGGTTACAAAAGCAGCCCGATCAGAGCACAGCCAGACAATCAGTTCAGCCACTTCTTCAGGCGTTCCAATGCGCCCGAGGGGATGAAGCGGAGCCATCATCTGTTGACTGGTCTGCTGGCCGCCGCTGGTCTGTTCTGCAAGAGAATCCAGCATGCGTGTGTCAATGCCGCCGGGGCAGATGGAGTTTACCCGAATGCCATCCTTGCCATATTCAAGGGCCGCATTTTTTGTCAGACCATTTACCGCATGTTTTGATGCGGTATAGGGCGCAATTCCTGGAAACCCGATCAGGCCCGCAATCGATGCGAGATTGACAATGGCACCGCCACCGGATGTCAGCATTTCCCGGATTTCCGCCCGAAGGCACAAAAACATGCCGCGGGCATTTACATTCATGACGGCATCGTAATTCTCGATGGTCTGTTCGGCGAAAGGGGCAATCTTTCCCTCAACGCCGGCATTGTTGCAGACACAGTCAAGGGACTCATATTCCTCGACCACACCCTCGATCAGAGCTTTGACGTCTTCAGGCTTGCTGCAATCCGCCTGAATGAAAATTGCTTTACCGCCATCTGCGTGAATGAGCCGAACAGTTTCGATCCCGCCTGTGCTGTCTATATCCGAGACAACAACTTTGGCACCCTCAGTGCTGAATTTACGCGCTGTTGCCCGACCGATACCGGCTCCAGCGCCAGTGACCAGTGCCGTTTTACCAGATACGATACCCATATCACCCTCCTTTATTTCTATGATAAAGTAATGATATTGATGTCTTCCAATATAAAATTGATGCAGGTCAATAATGTAAGTAAACAATAAATTTTTGTTTTTTAATATTGAATTTGTTCAATCAATAACTACATAAACAGTTTGGCGGTGTGAATGTTGACGTGATTCAGAACGCCCTCACTTGAACGCCCATCTCACTCCGGCTTCTACGCAACGCTGCCCGTGCGAGTTAGATTCGCTCCGTGTCATTGCCTTCCATCGTTCGTGCAAATTCGGCAAAGGGACGCAGCGCAAATTGTTCGTCGGCTACACTGGCATTGTCGATGCGGTCACAGCGGAAAGTTCGGATGTCATTGCGCAATCGGTCCCAGCACATGACGTACCAGACCGGAGGATTGTGGACGAGGTAGTGTGGTTCAACTGTTCTTACGGACATTGCACCTTGACCGTCCGTATAATCGATTTCTAAGGCGCGCATCAGAAAGAAGGCCCGTTTGAGCTGATCTCCAACTTGTATACCGTCTAAATCGAGGGAGGATATAACTTCACTGGACGATGTCGCACCTGTTCTGATCCGGTCACGCAGGCTGTTTATGCGCCGTTGATCGGGATGTGAAAAAGAGGCGAGCAGTTTGCGCCTGATACTGTTGGCTTTTGCCATCTGAATGGCGTGGTGCTGGTGTTCGCCGATAGCAAGACCGATCAGCAGATCGATGACCTCCTCAAAGGTCAAATTCACACGGCCAACACCCCAGGTGCTTTGCAGGCGTACGCCGCCGCCGCGGCCCCTGTCAGCTTCTACCGGCACGCCTCGCTCCCTCAGGATTTCAATGTCGCGATTGACCGTGCGCAGACTGACACCCAGCTCTTTTGCCGCGTGTTTCAGCACGAGCGGCTCGTCAGATTTGAGCCAGGATTCCAGAAGATCGAGCCGTTCGAGGCGAGACAGGATATGCATCAATCAAATATGACATAATATGGCATAATTACAAATAGAGTGATTCCGAACTCAGAACGAACACATCAAAAAGGATACCAAATGAGCGATCGGATCATCGAACTGGCGTCAATCAAACTGGCAGAAGGCAAGACCGAACATGAGTTGATCAAGGCCTCCGAAGTCTTTCAGGAGCAATTCCTCAGTGGACAGGACGGTTTTGTCCGCCGTGATCTGGTGCGCAAGGAAGATGGCACATACATGGACATCATTCTTTGGGAAAGCCGTACGCATGCGGACGCCATATTTGAAAAGGCGCAAAAATCCGAAGCCGTAGGCCAGTATTTTTCGTTGATGGACTTTAACCCGGAGAATATGACTGAAGGTGTCGAGCATTGCGGTTTGCTTAAGTCGTTCTCAGCCGGTTGATGTTTGATGGAACCCTTTAAGAACGAGATCTCCCCTGAACTCGTGGGATTGCTTGCCGAGTTGCTCGGCAAGCACCTTCCGTCTCTGGACGTGGACAGTTTCGTTGCACCCTTGCTGCAGCGCCTGCCGCATCTTGAGCTGAAAGAGCGGGTCAGGCTGCTTGCAGACGCCATTCACGAAGTGCTGCCGCAGCAGGTTGAGAAGCGCTATCCCATCCTTGCATCCATGCTGCATCCCGACGCCGAAAATAGCGCAAGCCGATCGAGCACGAGGGACGGAATGAGAGGCTGGGGCGTCTGGCCACTGACTGAAATTGTCGGCAGGCATGGTTTGAACGATTTCGATGGGTCGCTTGCTTTACTGAAGGAAATGACGAAACGCGGGACATCCGAGTTTGATGTGAGGCCGTTCATTGATAACGACCCGAGCCGCGCTTTGAAAACAATTTTGAGCTGGGTCAATGATGACAATCATCATGTGCGCAGACTTGCCTCGGAAGGAACACGACCACGCTTGCCCTGGGGCATGCGGCTGAAAGGATTGATCGCCGATCCATCAGCCACGCTTCCCATATTATACGCGCTCAGGGATGACCCAAGTGAATATGTGCGTCGCTCGGTCGCCAATCATCTCAACGATATCGCCAAGGATCACCCTGATCTTGTTGCTGAGCTGGCGTTGCAATGGCTGCGTGATGCGCCCGAGCCGCGCCGAAAGCTTGTCAGGCACGCATGCCGAAGCCTTATCAAACAGGGGCATCCCGGTGCGCTTGCGGCATTCGGCTTTCACGGTCCTGAGATTGTTGAGCCCCATATCACAATCACTAAGCCGCAAATTGTTCTTGGGGGCAGCATCGATTTTTCAACCGAAATTTGGTCAACAGCCAGCCAGCCGCAGAAGCTGCTTATCGACTATGTCGTACATTTCAAGAAGGCAAATGGCTTGCATATGCCGAAAGTGTTCAAATGGACGACTATTTCCCTGGATGTTGGTGAACGCCGTTCCCTAGCGAGACGGCACACGATCAAACCGGTGACAACACGACGATATTACGAAGGCAAACAGCATTTGATGCTTCGGATCAACGGGAAGGATTTCGGCATGAACACGTTTCAATTGTCTATGGAATAGCCTTCAGATTTCGCAAAAATGTTCTCGCAATCAATCCAAAGTCATGCGCCAGTTGCTCTGCGAGACGTCAATCGCAGGCAGCTATGATGATGATCTCTACTTTCAACGTTTCACGCGCCAGTTTTGCTTCGCCACATGCGCGAGCGGGAGCAAAGCCCTTGGGAACCCATGCGTCCCAAACCGCATTCATATCGGCAAAGTCCTTCATATCTGACAGCCAGATGGTCGCCTGCAATATGTGTTCGCGAGAAGATCCGGCTTTGTGAAGCAGCGCATCGACGCGAGACAGACAATCACGCGTCTGATCTGCGACCGTGTCTCCGTCGCCCACTTGCCCGCACAGATAAGCAACGCCATCGTGTTTTACGATTTTGCTCATTCGCGGTCCGGTATCAATGCGCTCGATCATTCAGCAGCTTCCTTTTCATTTGTTTTGGCAAGCGCTGCCAGCTCTGCCAGAGTCACAGGCTTGAGCGGCGCCCGAATGCGGTAACTGCCAACAGCGTCTTGCGTTTCAGCTGTTTCGGCAGCCAGTATTTCTGTCACGGTCAGACCACAGAACCGCCCCTGGCAGGGTCCCATACCTGAACGGCCGAACGACTTTGTCTGGTTTGGACCTTTGCAGCCAAGTTTGGCGTATCGGCGGATGTCACCGGCGGTCACTTCTTCGCAGCGACAAATAATCGTTTCGTCTTCAGGCAGTAGCACAGATTGCGGCGGTGGATACAGCGTATCCAAAAATGGCCGGATGGACAATTCCTTCCGCCTTGATCTATCAAGTTCACGGACGACATTGTCACGCTCCCCCTCACTGATTTTCTTGATGCGGACCAACGCGTTCAAAGCGCAAATCCGGCCGGAAAGAGCCGCGACTTTGGCACCCCCTATTCCTGCTCCATCCCCTGCTATCGAAAACATCGGGTGTGAGGCTTGGCCAAACTCATCAATGACCGGGTGAAAACAACGCTGCGTGTGGTCATAGTGATGCTCAAGACCAAGTGACCGGCTGATCTGGGTGTTGGGTACGACGCCCTGATGGAGAAGAACAATGTTGGTGTCTATGCAATGGTCTTTGCCGCCAGCGCGAAAGCGGATCGCCTCGGCATTCTCCTCGCCTTCGATTGCAATATCGCTCGCAGCTTTAAAACGTGGGACACCGGCCCACTTAAGAGCTGCGATCATGCGCACGCCCTTGAAAAGCTGCTTCCAGTCTCTCAGTGCTTTCGCCAGATGAGGAAGCGCTGCGACCAAATCGCGACGGGTCTGGGTTTCGACCAAAGCTTTGGGAGGTGCGCCTGCTGCAAGCAGCTGGGTTGCTACCAAATAAAGCAGAGGGCCAGACCCGATAAGCACAGCATCACGGGCGACAATCGAGCCACTTTTCATCAGAATTTGAGCGGCGCCCACAGTGAGGACACCTGGAAGTGTCCAGCCGGGCAGGGGCACAGCACGTTCCATCGCGCCGGTGGCCAGAACAATGTGCCGCCCCTTAATCTGCTCAGCACGCCCTGCATCGCTGAACACCACAGTCCCGGTTTTATCCACTTTCCATACTGTCACCCCAGCCCGGTGCAGGATCTTGGCGTGGCGCAGACCATCAACGTATTGACGGCCGGCAAGGTAGTCTTTGCCAAGGATGTCAGCCTGGCCTTGGTTGGTGTTGCTGACATTGCGGTAAATCTGGCCGCCGCCGCTTGCCTGCTCATCAAGGATGCACACGGACGCAGCATGTTTTGCCGCCTCAATGGCTGCAGACATTCCTGCCGGCCCCGCCCCAATGATGATGATATCGAAGTCTGACTGCATGATCATACGTCCTCATTCGTGATGGGAACGCGGTTTGCAACAAGGCCTTCATGCACCGGTGTCAGGCAGGCCTGAACGGTGACTCCATCGATGAGGACAAGGCAATCATAGCAAGCGCCCATCATGCAGAACGGGCCACGGGCAGCCCCACTCACAGGCGTTTCACGAAAGGCCATAACACCATGCGCCAGCAAAGCCGCTGCGACACTCATGCCAGGCTTCGCTGAAATGGATTTGCCGTCAAATGTGAAGGAAAAAGTGCGATCAGAGTCGCTTTCGTCAAAAGACTCAAACACGGAACCGGCCTTCGCTGAATTGTGATACATCGGGCGCGGTGTTTCGCTCTAATATCCAGTCAGGCATCAAGCGCGCATGAGCGGCTGCCAGCGTGATGCCGCTGTGGCAGGTCATGAAAGCTGCGCCCAAAACCTTTGGAGAGCGTTGATAGATCGGGAGTCCATCAGGCGACATGATGCGTAATGCGGCCCAACTGCGCACCAGTTTGGCCTTGCCAAGGTGGGGGAACACATCAATCGCATGTTGGGCCAATCCAGCGCTGGTCGCTATGTCTTCCGCATCATCCAGTCCTATCTCCGCCTTGGAAGCCCCGATCTGTACACCGCCTTCATTGACCTGGCGCAGCGTGCCGGAGGGATAATGCAGGAAAAATGGGAGTTTTTCCGTGATCAGAACCTGTCCCTGTTGCGGACGGATGGGCACCTGAAAACCAAGCTTTTTCCCAAGCTCGACTGCGCCAAGGCCTGCAGCCAGCACCAAACCCTCCCCTTCAATTCTGGTGCCATCTGCCAAAATTGCCGAGAAGTCGCGATCTTTCGCCTGTGTGTCGACAACCCTGACGCCGGTCATGATCGTGCCACCGGCATTGCGCACAGCAATCGAGAGGGCGCGCAACAAAGATAGTGGATTTACGTGTCCGTCCATTGGCGAGTAAATACCGCCGACGACCTTGGTGCCGATTTCCGGCACCCGTTTCTTCAACTGGTCATGGTCAAGCACCTCGAACGGATAATCATCATCCAGTGCTTCTCTGAGTGAGTTAAGCGACTTAATGCGTTCCGACAGCTCAATCTCGTCTGTGAAGTAGTCTACCCCGCCAATTTTGCTGAGCGAAACATTCACACCTGTCTCTCTCAGCAAATCATCTGCAAAGTCGGTCCAAAGATCTGATGAACGACGAGACCACACTGCATAATGTGGCGCATTTTCGCCCTTGCCTTGAACCCAAACCAACCCAAAATTTCCGCGAGAGGCCCTGAAGTCATCATCCGCGCCGTCCAGAACGATGACTTCTTTGCCCTGTTTCAAAAGACCATAGGCAACAGACAGGCCGACGACCCCGCCTCCAATAATGATTATGGCCATGGGCTAACCCTTGCCCACGAAGATTTTGTCGAGCCCGTAAAACCGATCCAGTATCAACATGACCAAAAAGGTCAGAACGATGAGCACTGTGGAGATGGAAGCGATCAAAGGGTCAATTGTTTGCGTGATGTGGTGATACATGCGCACAGGAAGAGTTTGTGTTGCGGGCGAGGCCACAAACACACTCATGGTCAATTCATCGAAGCTGGTAATAAAGGACAGAAGCCACCCACCGGCGACGCCAGGCAATATCAAAGGCAGGGTAATTCTGCGGAATACCGTAAACTTTGACGCACCAAGGGTGAGCGCTGCGTTCTCTGCATCCGTGGACAGGCCGGTGGCCGATGCGAGCGCCAATCGCAACGCATAGGGGGTGATCAGGATGACATGGGCAGCGGCAAGGCCATAGAAGGATCCACCCAAACCGATTGTCGAATAAAACTGCAGGAAAGCGACACCCAGCACGAGATGCGGGATCATCAGCGGTGACAACAGGAAAGCTGAAATGACATCGCGTCCGGGAAATTTATGGCGCGCGATTGCCAGAGCGGCGGGCACAGAAATAAGGACGGCGACTGAAGCGGAGATCACAGCCAGCCACACGGACATCCAGAATGCGTCAATGAAATCGGGATTGTCCAGAATGGCTCTGAACCACCGAAGCGACAGACCATCGGTTGGCAAGGACAGATAGCCCTTATCCGTGAAAGAAACTGCGATAACCATGATGAGTGGTGCCAGAATAAAGATCACGAAAAGAGCGTGGAAAATACGGGCAAGCGGACCAAGGTTTTGCATCATGCGCTCCTATTCAAAAACTTTTGCAAAGCGCCGCTCGATCAGCTTGTTGTAGCTGACGATGATCCCAATATTTGCCAGCAAAAGCAGAATTGCGATCGTTGCGCCAAGTGGCCAATTGAGTGTGCTGAGATATTCGTCGTAAGCGGCCGTCGCTACGACTTTCATCCGCCGTCCGCCGATGATCGCGGGTGTGGCAAAGGCGCTGGCGGTCAAAGCGAAGACGATGATGCTTCCAGACAATATGCCCGGCATGGCTTGCGGAAGGGTGATGCGACGCAGCACAGTCATTTTTGATGCGCCCAGGCTGAGCCCGGCATCTTCACTTTGGGGATCAATTTTTTGCAGGGATGCCCAAACCGAAATGACCATGAAGGGCACCAGTACATGCACCAGAGCAATGGTCATGCCTGTGAATGTAAACATCAGGCTGACGGGTTCATCGCCAAATCCCAGGGCCTGTGCAGTCATTGTCAACACGCCATTGCCGCCAAAAAACAAAGCCCAGCCCAACGTGCGGACAACGACCGAGATCAGAAGCGGGCCGAGCACGACCAACAGAAACACCGACCGCCAACGGCTGCTCAAGCGGGATAGTACATAAGCCTCGGGCACGCCGATGAGCACACAGATCACAGTTACCAGCAGCGCCAGGCCGAAGGTTCGGCCGAAAATCTTCTGAAAATAACTATCGCCCAGAACCTCAACATAGTTGGCCAGAGTCCAGTCTGGCTGAATACCCGTATTGAAATCATATGAGTGGAGGCTCAGCAATAAAGTCATCACCATAGGCGCGCCAAGAAGCGCGGCGAAAAATATGACGCCCGGCCCCGTCAGAAAATAAGGCACCCTGCGAGGCTGAATGGAGGCCATCACTGTGCACCTTTGAACAAGGTCAGCGCACCTTCCGGCCAACTGAGCCAGGCAATGTCACCCCTGGCATATCCGGCCGAACCGGTGTTGGGCTGGGTGACGAACAAATCGCCCATATTGCCTTTGACCCGGTAAAGCCAGCTGGACCCCAGAAAGATGGCGGCTTCAACGCGAACTTCGTGACCGGATGGATCATCTGACATGTGAAATTTTTCGGGGCGGATAGACAGTGTGACACTGGACCCGTGAGGGTGCGCAAGCGTATCGACGCTGACGCGGGTGTCCTCGACGGTTACCTCATTGTCACCGGTTACTTGGCCCTGGATCAAATTGGTCTTGCCAACAAAGTCGGACACAAAGGTGTTGGTGGGGCGTTCATAAAGATCCAGCGGTGCTGCAATCTGCGCAACATCGCCTTGCTGCATCACAACAATCCGGTCGCTCATTGAAAGCGCTTCTTCCTGATCATGGGTGACGAGAATTGTTGTCACGCCGATATCCTGTTGCAGCAGGCGTAATTCGATCCGCATTTCTTCGCGTAACTTGGCGTCCAGATTTGACAGTGGCTCATCCAGCAGCAAAACCGGCGGTTCAATGACAAGGGCGCGCGCCAAAGCAACGCGCTGACGTTGCCCACCCGACATGTCTTTTGGATATCGATCAACAAATTGACCCAGCTTTACCTGATCCAAAGCACCGCGCGCCCGGTCCAGCCGTTCCGCTTTACCGACACCGCGCATTTCCAGGCCAAACGCCACATTGTCTGTGGCTGTCATATGGGGAAACAGCGCATAGCTTTGGAAAACAATGCCCAAGCCGCGTTTGTTGGGGGCCGTATTTGTGATGTCTTTTCCATCCAGCACAATTCTGCCAGACGTTGGCGGCAAAAGGCCGGCGACCATCTGGAGTGTCGTGGTTTTACCGCAGCCCGAGGGACCCAACAGGGAGATAAATTCGCCACGCTCGACGCTGAGGCTCATATCGCGGACAGCTACGAAGTCGCCGAATTTTTTGTTGAGGGTCTCAAAGATGAGAAAAGACATGGCGGCATCCTGAGATGATTGAGGGATGTGGCGCGCATTGTTTGCATGCGCGCCACCATTATTTCAATGGCTCAACGCTCAATGCGCCGGGTCCAAGATTTGGTCCAGTCGCCGCGCGCTGCGTTGACCACCGAGTAGTCAATGTTGATCAACTTATCGACGATCTCAGCACCAATCGGCAGTGCCATGCTTTGTGCCTCGGTCAATGCAACCGTTGAATTTACCGGAGCCCAGCCAAAATTGGTCGCAAACTCCTTTTGTGTTTCTGGAGATGTCACGAATTTCAGGAAATCCTGCGCCAGTTCCGGAACATCAGATCCAACAACAGGACAGGCTGATACCAGCAGTTTGACACCGCCTTCTTCCGGATAGGCAAAGGCACCTGGGAATCCGGAATCAGCCAACGCTTTCAAGCGCCCGCTGCCCCACACCGACAGCGCGATCTCGCCGTTCTGGAACAATTCTGACATTTTTCCGGATGAAGGTTCATAGACCAAAACATTGTCGCCAATGCTGTCTTCGAACGCTTTAAAGCCAGGCTCAATATCATTGATGCCGCCACCATGGAGCATGGCCGTTGCAATCAGAGCATGAAGACCATAGCCATTGGTGATTGGCGGGACTGAAACCATGCCCTTGTATTTCGGGTCTGCCAGATCATTCCATGATGTTGGAGCGTCCCAACCCTTTTCGGCAAACATTTCCTCATTGTAGGCCAATCCAGTGGCGATAATACCGACGCCAATGGCCTTGCCTTCGGGCATGCGGGCGGCATCATAAAGGTTCGCGAATGTGTCTTCGTTGACAGTATCGCAGTAGCCGAAACCGATTGCCTGGGCCATGGGGCCGTCATCGATGAAGGCTACGTCAACGTCCTGTGCCCCTTCCTGGGCGCGCAATTTTGCAAGCGTGTCAGTTGAGTTTCCCGGAACATAGACAACTTTTGCACCCGACATTTGTTCCCATTTGGGAATGAGTTTTTCTTTGAAAAGTGCTTCCGTTGAACCGCCATAGGCAGCCAGATAAAGTGTTTTTTCTTGCGCTTGCGCCGCTGAAGTCGCTAGTGCCAAAAGGCTGGCAGTGATGAGTATGTTTCGCATTTTATCTTCCCTTGATGTGGACAAAGGTTAGTTTCCAGATTTACAAACATAATTCAAATTCTAATTATGGACAAGTTCATGCTTAAATGTTATAAATCAAGCCCTTTGCAAATGGTGAAAAGCAATGAAGTTGAACCATCGGCAACTTGAAGCATTCCGAGCGTTGATCGAAACGGGGAGTGTGACGGAAGCTGCCAAACGGATACTTGTCACTCAGCCGGCAGCCAGCCGGTTGATCTCTGACCTTGAGCACAGTGTCGGCTATGCTTTGTTTCGGCGTGAGAAAAAGCGACTTTATCCAACGCCGGAGGCATTGGCGCTGTTCGAGGAAGTTGATCGGTCCTTTATAGGCCTCAGCACAATTGCCGAAGCGGCTCAGGAAATCGGCAACTTCAGGCGCGGGTCTCTGCATCTGGCAAGTCTTCCGGCGATGGCACTTGATTTCCTGCCACGCATGATTTCTCAATTTTGCGAAGATAAGCCGGATATCTCCATCAGTTTGCAAATTCATAGTTCACAGCGCGTTTTGCAGTGCGTTGCTTCGCAACAGTTTGACATGGGATTTGCCGAAATTGATACAGAACACCCGGCGGTTGTGTCCCGGGTTCTTTACGAAGCCCCGATGGTCGCAATCCTTCCAAAGGGCCATGCACTGCTTCAGCGTTCAGTGATTTTCCCTGAAGACTTTGAGGGTGAGAACTTCGTGTCCTTAGGGTCAAACTACTTGTCACGAAAGAAAGTTGATGCTGTTTTTCTGGCCAGCAATGTCACGCGGAAAATGCAGATTGAAACCCAATTGTCGATGGCCGTAGGTCGCATGGTCGCAAGAGGTACCGGCGTATCCATCATCGATCATATCACGGCGCACAGTCTCCAGGATCAGGGGCTGATCGAAACACGGCCATTCCTGCCTGGAATAAGTTATCAATATCGAGTCCTGCTGCCATCGCATAAGCCGCTCTCCAGATTAGGTGAGACGTTTCTGGATATTGCTCGCAAGAATCTCGAAGTCGCTAACACCTAGGGCCTGGCCTTATTAAAGTGACAATGGCGGAACGACCGGCTTGTCGACAAAGCCGTCATAATGATGCTGGCTCAATCCAATGCATATTTATCACCAACATCTTCCCGAACTGGGTGAGTGTCGTAGAAAATTGACATTGACGAGAACTGTCCACTTTTGCTGAATTTGAAATAATCGACACCCTGGAATATGAACTGCTCGCCGCTCTTAAGCGTCCAGTCATACTCAAAATAGGCAGCGGCACTGTCGCCGTTTTCTCCCAAAAGAACATCAAAAACAGTCAGCTTGCTCGCATTGGAAGCGTTTCCGAGTTTTTTGAAGAACTCAGACGCGTCCAATTTGCCTAGAAATGGCGAAAGCACATAGGCATCGTCGCCGAACAAGCCGATGATGCCATCGATGTCAGAGGCAGTCATAAGCTCGAAATAGCGTTTAACCAAAACAACTTTTTCAGTGGGAGTCATCGCAAATCTCCAATCCGCATATTTCTCCTATCCAAACGCAAAATTGGTGGAATCCGCAACCAAAAATGAATTTGCCCATGTAACTTTGCCCATGTAACTTTGGGCTCCAGGCCTTCATTCGAAGTGTTGGACTTTGTGGGTCCTGAGTGCGGTTTGTCGGCAGATCAAGTTTGCTGCTGCTTTCGTTCCAAAAGCCAATAGGACAGTCCAGATTTTGGGGGCGGCCCTATGGGCTATCCCATTATCGATGGCGCTTCTCAAGCACATGACATAATCGGTCAATTGTGCGACGCACTTCAGGTAGGTGGCGATCGTCCTGATGGGTTACGATCCATTGATCATGGGCCAATTCGGGGATGGTGCCGCCGGCTCGTTTCAATCCCTTTTGGCCATCGCCAATGAATGTCGGTAACAGGGCAATGCCTTTGCCTGCTAGTGCCAGGTCGAGGCTGTTGCGCGGGGCGTTGACTTCACACACCGCATCATTGCCAATTGTTTTGTCCAGCCAGCGCGCTGATGGCGTATCGGCCAACACCTTGATCCAACGCTCTGGCGCCCCTGCCCGTGCATAGGGAGCAAACTCGACACGCGACAGATTGCGTCCTGCCAGACTTTCTTCAGTCGGACGGCGGTTGCGGAAGCCGATGACAACTTCGCGGCGTGGCATGTCGAGTGTGGTTTCGGCAGATATGAAGCGCAGTCTTATGTCGGCAGGCTGACCTGTGATCTCATCCAGTTTTTCCAAAAGGGCGAGGGTCGTCCATGTCCCTGCTGAAACTTTCACGAGCGGGCGTTCCTGCGCGTCGGGTCTGGCGGTCAGTCTGACAATCCGGGCTTCAATCTCGGTCAGCTCCTCCAGCAGTTTGCGCGCCTCACTGGTCATTTCGTAACCGCGTTCGTGCCGGACAAACAATTCGCGCCCCATTGCCCGTTCAAGCGCAAGCATGCGCCGACCCAATGTTGCTGCGCTGCGCTGGGTCACCTTCGCAGCTGGCGATAGACCACCTTCCCGTGCGACCGCAAGAAAGAGGTGAAGGTCGTCCCAGTCGACTCTCATTTCATTCATGCAATGACCTCTTCAAACCGTTTCATTTCAAGTGATCCAAAGAGCCACTAAGTCTCCTCCAGGTCAAGGGCCATCTGGCCAACTGGCTGGTTGGGCAGACACATTTTGAAAGGAAAACCGAGATGCATAATATGGGAACTGGCGGTCATCCGTTTCCGCAGCAAAAGAAATCGGAGGCTCAGCGCCAAGAAGATGCATTTATGCATTTACATGCTGGGGCCGGTTGCAGATGGATTTATGGTGTCGTTGAAGCTTTTTTGATGTGCAACGTTGTGTCAAAGCGATTGCTGAAGCTGATTGTCGGGAATGCTCGATTTCGATCCCATAACTCCAAATGCGATTCCACAAGCGGACAGAATTTGAATCGTTAAAAGCTGTGCCTTCGCCACCAGAATTATGGCAACCGCCAGCAGGATCGGACTTGTTGGCATGATTTGGCTTCGGTCTGTCTTCCGGTTCATTCGCATAAAATTGATCTGTCGCAATGTCACGCTTGTCGCTCGCCGCTAGGCTCGTCAACGAAATGAGCCATTGATCATCTTGAACATGCTCGTGCAGTGCGGATTGTCGCAGCAAGCGTGTTGTCTCGATAAACAGATGATCATGGGCCGGTCGGGGAGCGAGCCATGCAAGTGAAAGAGTATCTGAAAATCGAGAAGGCGACTAATATCAGCCGGTCCGAAGTGGGACGGCTTGGCACTGCAATCATCTTTATCGTCGTTGTCATGGTCTACACAGGCAGTAAATTTGCACATGTCGAACAGTCATACCTGCTGATTGCAGCGGCGGTTATTGGCGCATATATGGCGATAAACATCGGGGCGAACGATGTTGCCAATAATGTCGGCCCCGCTGTGGGGTCCTTAGCGCTCTCACTGACCGGTGCGATTGTGATCGCGGCGGTTTTCGAGGCTGGCGGCGCGATCATAGCGGGCGGTGATGTCGTATCGACTGTGAAGAAGGGAATTATTGACCCGGCCAACATCAATGATCCGAATGTCTTTGTCTGGGTGATGATGGGGGCGTTGATGGGGGCAGCGATCTGGTTGAATACTGCGACCTGGCTTGGGGCACCGGTATCAACCACCCATTCGATTGTTGGCGGCGTAATGGGCGCAGGCATTGCCGCCGGGGGCTGGGACATCGTGAACTGGGATTCGATGACAAAAATTGCTCTCAGTTGGGTCATTTCCCCTGTGACCGGAGGCATCATAGCTGCCGCATTTTTGTACACGTTGAAGAAGACAGTCTTCTTCAAGGATGATCCCATTGAGGCAGCCAAGCGCGTCGTGCCGGTCATGATCGCCATTATGGCTTGGGCCTTCACCACGTATATTTTCCTTAAAGGGATCAGCAAGATCATCAAGGTTGGCTTCCCGACGGCCGTTGTAGCCGGGTTGCTTGTCGGAGCCCTTGTGTGGATTGTGGTGACGCCGATGATCCGCAAGGCGGCGCCACATTTGACGCCTGATCGAGACGGGGTGAACCGCCTTTTCACAATGCCTCTTATTTTGTCCGCGGCGTTGCTCAGCTTTGCCCATGGCGCAAATGATGTGGCCAATGCGGTCGGTCCGCTGGCTGGTGTGGTCGATGTTCTGACCGAGGGTGCGGGCGGAGCGAAGGTGGCCATTCCGCTTTGGATCATGGGAATTGGAGCGCTCGGAATCGCGGTTGGTCTTGCGCTTTTCGGACCCAAATTGATCCGAACGGTTGGATCCGAGATTACCGAACTTGATCGATCGCGAGCCTTTTGTATCGCGCTCGCTGCGGCCTTGACAGTGATCGTCGCCAGCCAGATGGGCATGCCAATCAGCTCAACACATGTGGCGTTAGGCGCCGTATTCGGCGTCGGGTTTCTGCGTGAATTCCTCGAACAACGTTTAGGTCTTGCTGTCGAGAATGTTCTTGCCAGTCACCAAGGGCAACCAGATTTCCATGAAGCTGAAAGAGTCCTGCATAACTTTCAGAACGCCCCGCCCGAGGACAAATTGCGTCTGTTAAGCGAGTTGAAAAAGATGGGTCCTGAAGCGGTCATTTCTGCAGCCCAACGCAAGGAACTGCAAAAAGCGCTTAAACGACAATTGGTGAAACGATCTGCGCTCCTGAAAATCGTCTCGGCCTGGATCATCACCGTTCCTGTATCGGCCATTCTTGCAGCCATGTTCTACTTCGTCTTGCGGGGCATGATGCTACCATGATGCGCCGATGAAAACGCAAATGAAACGGCTTTTGCTTCCGGTTATCGTTGGCATTCTGATTGCCGGGTTCTGGGCCAGTTCAGATTTTCAGGAGATCGCAGCAGGTGTTGCGATATTCCTGTTTGGCATGCTGATGCTCGAAGATGGGTTCAAGCTGTTTAGTGGCGGGTTTCTGGAACAGATATTGGCCCGTGCTACCGGTTCGGTGCCCAAGTCACTGCTGTTCGGGATTGTTTCCACGACACTCATGCAATCCAGTTCACTCGTCTCAGTCATAACAATCTCTTTCCTCAGCGCCGGCCTACTCACTTTGCTGGCCGGTGTCGGGATAATCTTTGGGGCAAACATCGGCACCACCACTGGTGCCTGGTTGGTCGCCGGCTTTGGTTTGAAGGTCAAAATTTCAACCTATGCCATGCCGCTTCTGGCAATTGGCGTCGTTCTTGTGTTCCAGAAATCGAAGTATCTTAAAGGTGCGGGGTTCGTGATGGCGGGATTGGGCTTCCTGTTCCTTGGCATCCACCACATGAAAGTGGGCTTTGAAACGTTCAAGGATTCCTTCGACCTTACCCGCTACGCCCTGACCGGAATCCTGGGGTTGATGGTCTATACGTTGGTTGGCACCACGGCGACGGTGGTGATGCAGTCCAGCCATGCAACAATGGTCCTGATCATCACAGCACTGGCGTCCGATCAGATTTCCTATGAAAACGCGCTGGCATTGGCGATCGGGGCAAATATCGGAACGACGATCACCGCCATCATCGGCTCGCTGACAGCAAATTTTCAAGGCAAACGGCTGGCTCTGGCTCACCTCATCTTCAACGGCGCGACGGCCCTTGTCGCTCTGGTGTTTATAAATCAAATTCGCGATGCGGTCGATTTCGTCAGCCAGATATTGGGAATTGCAGAAAACGATTTCGCTTTAAAACTGGCTGTATTTCACACCATTTTCAATGTCCTGGGTGTGGCGATGATGTTGCCGCTGATGAGCCGGCTCATAACATTCATTGAGCGCGTCATCCGCGAACCGGCAATCGATCTTAGCCGCCCGAAATACCTTTCACAGGCTGTTGAGGAATTTCCCAATACTATTGAAACCGCATTGCAGAAAGAAGTGAAGCATCTTTACGACAATGCAGTCGAGTTGATCACGCACGGACTGAACATTCATCGCCACGATCTGTTCGAGGCCACGGACATTGCTGCACTTGTTTCCTCTAGCCGCAAGCCGGTCGATTTTGATATTGATGAGCGTTACGAACAAAGGGTCAAAACCCTCTATTCCGCAATCGTGGAGTTCACAACCCGGGTGACCAGCAGGGAATTGCCGCCTGAAATCATAGCGCGGATCTATCAGTTGCGTGATGTATCCGATCGGATCGTTCGAGCGATCAAGGACATCAAGCACATGCGGAAAAATGTAATCCGCTACACGGTGCGTAATGAAGATGTGATGTCGGATCTTTATAATGAACTGCGCACGCAGATTGCACGCATTCTGGTCGAGATCAACAGCCTTGAGCGGTCAGATCCGAAGCACCGCAGCCGCTTGTGGCTGGAGGAGGAACGAACTCATGTTGAAAGCGACCACCAGAGCACGAATCTGCGGATCGGTGCGTTGATAAGGGGTGGGAAAATCAGTGCAGATGCCGCCACTTCATTTTTGAATGACAGCAATTATGCATATGGGGCGATGCGTGAGCTGATTGAAGCGGCCTGCACTTACTATGTTGAAAGAGATAGCGCGGTCGCGGAGGTCGAACAGATCATCGCGATGGATGATGACGAGCTAGAGGCTTATGCCACAGAGACAAGTACCAAGACGGAAGATGCTCACACAGTCTGATCTTCACCCGACAGGGAGCTGTTGTTTAAGCAATGACCAAGGATGATTGATAATGCCCCTGACAAAAGCGATTGAAAAACTGAAGAAATATTATGGGAGGCTTGAGGCGGGTAAAGCCAAAAAGATCAAACCAAGCCATGTTGCAAAGGTAATAGACAAGCTTTTGGAGAATGAACGCAGCCTGCTTGAACAGATTGTAACGACCAAGAAGGCGGCCAAGAAGAAGCGTCTGGAGCAGAAGCTAGCGACAACGCGCAAGCAGCTGGAACGTGCACAATGGCTTCTGGATGAGATTAGCTGATATTTGTTCGAAATTGCCGAATGTAAATTCGTTCTTGGGATGAGGACACATAAAATTTCCAATGACCAGAGGGCAGAACTGCTGACGAAGCAACCCTTGCCCGCATGCATTTGAAAGACTGCTCTAATTCAGTTTGGGAAAGGCTTACCATCGCGCTCAAACACACAGTAATTGTAAGGTGATGACGTCTATTGATGTAAATATCTAATGGACCATGACAAAAAATTTGGAATGAACTGCATTTTGACTTCTAAGGGGGGGATAGAAATGTCAGAGATTAACGTTGGAAACATCTCATAGCAGCGACCGGGCAAATTTTACTTTGTCCAGTGGCTTCGTGTTTTTCTAACATCGCTTGTTGTGGCCCATCATGCGGCGCAACCCTGCGGTCCGACTGGTGGCGAATGGCCGGTTGATGAACCTGTCTCAAGCAAGCGGCATGTTGCCTGACGTATTGACCCTGGTGGCAAACAATGGGGCATTCTTTGGGGGCTGCTGGAAGCCTTTATGTGTGTCGGCCTTATTGTTGGGTTGTCAGTGTTCTTCCGAGATCGTTTTTCAACCCCAAACAAATGGATGGAACGCCTGGATCAGAATGTTTTTGGCGTTTACATAATCCATGTTTTCATCCTCGTTGGATTGCAGATGGCTATTCTCAATGTCGATCTGTCCGCTTTGACCAAATTCGCGATTGTGACGATAGCTGGATTGATCAACAGCTTCCTCAACTCGGCCCTGATACGCCTCATCCCAGGTATAAAACGCGTTATCTAGGTTCCTGGTTGCCGGTGGAGTGTGACAGTGACGGTGTAGGCTGGCGGCCAAGCATAATCTTGTGAAAACCGAGGGCCGGGGAGCCAAAGCGGTTATCTGATCGATTTCGTTGCGCTGTTAACTGAGCACGCCATTTTAGATTATTGGTAATTCAATTGAATGGCAGCAGAGCGGACAAAGCACCAGTTCGCCGGATTTGTCCCAAATTCCGCTTTCGACGCGCTGTGTAGAGCCAGGAAACGATGATTTGCGCCAGTGACACAAACATCAAGTTTAGCCGGAAGAGGCTTGCCTGCTTTTAGGGTCAAACAATCCACCTTCCAGATTTTCATGCCCCCATTGCATGATACCCAAAAGAACCGGTTCAAAGCTGCGGCCCTCTTCAGTCAAGTGATACTCATATCGAGCAGGGTTTTCCTGATACAGTATGCGTTGGACTAGTCCCCATGACGTCAAGCGCTGGAGCCGCTCAGCGAGGGTGTTGCTTGGCATGTGTTCTTCGCTCTCTTGCAGGGCCTTAAACGTATGTTTGCCATGCCACATCAAATCCCGAACGACCAATAACGTCCATTTGTCACCTACGATTTCCAATGCTCGGGCAATCGAGCATCTTGAACGGAAGGCTTGGTTTTGGGGGCCATCGTACAAAAGTGCTGGCATCGGGTGTCCTCAAAAATCAGTGACTTGCAAAATGAAAGTTATCACATTAATAAAAGACTTTCAAAATTAAAGTAACTAATACGCCTGTCCCTCACAGGAGATCAAAATGACCGATGGTTCGACAATTTATAGCTCGATACTAGATCGCATAGGACGAACGCCTCTGGTCGAATTAGGTGGGATAAGACCAGAAGGATGCGCCCGCATTCTGTTAAAGATCGAGGCAGAGAATCCAACCGGCAGCATGAAAGACCGTATGGCCCTTGCCATGATCGAGGCGGCAGAGGCAGATGGACGGCTCAATCCGGGTGGTCATGTAGTTGAGTACACGGGTGGTAGTACAGGCGTATCGCTTGCCATGATCTGCGCCGCCAAGGGATACACTCTAAGCATCGTGACATCGGATGCGTTTAGCCTGGAAAAACGAAACCACATGGCAGCTTTGGGGGCGGCCTTGACTATTGTTCCCTCTGACAATGGCAAGATGGACGAGGCTCTTACACGCAATATGGTCGAAGCGGCGAGGGTCATTACCGAAGAATCCGGTGGGTTCTGGACCAACCAGCTTGCAAACGCGGATCAGATTTCAGCCTATCATCGAATGGGCGATGAAATCTGGGAGCAAACCGGCGGAAAGCTTGATGCATTTGTTGCGATGACAGGGACAGCCGCTTGCAGCCGGGGCAACTCGGAAGCGTTACACCGCCATAACGCAGCGATCCATTGTGTTGCTGTTGAACCTGCTGAGTCGCCTGTTTTCTCACAAGGCCGAACCGGAGCGCACAAAATCGAGGGAACGGGTGCCGGTTTTGTTGTGCCGCTCTGGGATGAAACGCTGGTCGATGAAATTTCTATAGTTTCAACGCAGGACGCCATTACCACGTGCCGCAAGTTGGCTGCCTCAGAGGGTATCTTTGGCGGAACATCGACAGGAGGCAATGTAGCAACTGCAATCAGGCTCGGCATAAAGCTTGGTCCTGACGCAACAATCGTGACGATTATGTGCGATAACGGCGTAAAATACCTGACGACTGCAGTATATGCCGCTGGTGCAGATAAAGCCCGCATCTGGGACGGATCAAGGCCAGAGGATAAGACATGAACAACATACCTAAAATAATCATTCCAGGGTACGGAGGCTCCGGCGATGGGCATTGGCAAACACATTGGGAAACAGGTTCTGTTGAATACGACCGGATTGTACCAAAGAGTTTTGAAAACCCCGATCTGACTGACTGGCTGAGTTCTCTGGAAGAGGCCGTAGCGAGTCAGTCCATCGCTCCGATCCTTGTGGCGCACAGTCTTGGCTGCTTGCTCGTCGCTGAATATCTAAACCGTTCCAAAGGCGACGTGGCAGGAGCATTTATGGTCGCTGTGCCAGACCCGGACGGGCCAAATTTTCCAATAGGTCAGGCCCCTGATTTTGCCAAAGTTCCCCACGACTTCCTGCCCTGTCCATCCTTCATCATCGCTAGCGGCAATGATCCCTACAGCGAGGCGTCTTATACTTCAAAGATCGCGCAGTTGTGGGGCGCGGAAGTTGTGAACATTGGAAACAAGGATCACATCAGTAATGTCGGCCGATGGGATCAAGGCCGCAATCTTCTCACTGCATTCAGTGCTGGTGTACGAAAGCGCACCTGACGGCCCATCGCCAATTTAGCCTTGATTTTTTGTCACGGGTTTGTGGCAGGGGTCACGGAATCGGACGTTAGTGCAGGCCGCAGTTCGGACAAAGTTGTCGTTGCCGACTATCGCCATTTCGGGTCGATGATACTGTATCCAAGCAGTTCAGATAGCCGCCCGAGCGTAGCGCCGCCAAAGTCTGCAATCGGTTTGGGTACGCGAGCATCGTATCCACCAGCGCGCCCAAGAATACGCCCCGCAAGCGCAAACTTCATCGGGTGCCTTGGCAAACCGATCTTGTCGAGCTTAATGCGCCCGTCGGCTTCCCATTCAAACATTGTAAAAAAGAATCCAAGAGTTTCTCTTATTGCATTCGGTTCATGGTTCGAAACCGCTGCATGTTGGTCAACAACCATCGGTCCGGTACCGGTGCTGTAGGGATGTACATGCTTAATTTTCTCTGGCATTACAATGGTTTCTCCCGCCGACACGGTCATTTCTTTGCCACCCAATTTGTAGATGCCTTGTCCACTTTGCACATGAAATTCTTCGTGCCAGCCAACATGATAATGCTCCGCAACTTCCGGTTTTGTGCTTCCTGTGGGAATTGAATACCGCAACACGAAATTCGTGTCCGATAGCTCGCGTATTTCCCAGTTCGATCCTGTCCTCGGATTCGTAGCAGTCGCCCCAACTTCAAACATGTCGTTCCCCCATTTTATCAAAGTCTGATGCTATAGGCATGATTTTCGACTAGCAACCTTGGGCCTCGGTGGCACGAAGCTGGCAAGAATCATCAGGTCACGGTGCCGCGCTCCAGCAATTAGCAAGGGCTCTAAGCCAACATCTGATGGATTTCGTTCTGCATTTATTGAGAACACCATTTTACACTCTTGGTGGTTCAGCTGAATGGCAGCAGAGCGGATAACACGGACTTCTGGATCAGGTCGCTCGCGTTGCTCGTACCGTAATCACTCCGGCCACAAACAGGCAACTTGCTCCGACCCGATTAAGTATCTTCATCGCTTTGGGTTTCCGGAACTGTTCTCGCATACTGCTTGCAAAAAATAACCAGAAGAGGCTGTTCATGGTTGCCAATCCAGATCGTTTTCCATCCCGGATCGCGTAGTTGACAGTCAGAACAATGTTGGGGCCGGGGATGAGGACAACGATTGAACTCGCGATCGCAAAGGTTATCCTTCCGCTTCCGGCATCTCGTACATCTCAGGGATGGCAAACGCGGCATCAGCCCGAAAGAACCGCATGAGGTGATGATCAACCTAACGGACGCGAAAATGTGAAGCGATTTGGGAAATGCGGTCTCAAGCTGGGTTTGATGCATTCTGCGCATCTTCAGTCTTTTCGTCTTCCTCGGACAGGAGCCTGATCGCGCGTGTTGGATAGGCAAAGTCCACGTCCAGACTGCGTGCGAGATCGACAATATCACCGATCAGTCGGTGCCTGGCCGCGACATAGTCGTCATAGTCCGCGAGGTTGAAATACCCCCAGAGTTCTATGGTCAATGCCGACTCGCCAAATGATCGTAGCCCGACATATCCCGTCGTGTCATCTGCGGCGGGCTGAGCAAGATACACCGCCCGCAGTCGGGTCACAAAGGCATCCAGTCGATCACGCGGTGTTTCGTAGCGCAGGCTGATTTCAAGGCGCACCTTGCGCTTGCGCCGCTGTCCCCAGTTTACGATCGACTTGTTGGTCAGTTGCGAATTCGGGAGCACTAGAAGTGCATCGTCGAAGGTCCTCATGCGTGTTGATCGAAGGCCGACTGTCTCGACTGTGGCCATCTCGCCTTCGGTCTCGATCAGATCGCCGCGACGAAAGGGGCGGTCGCTCATCAGGATCGCGCCGCCGATCAGGTTACTGACAGTATCGCGCGCTGCAAAGGCTAGCGCGATCCCGCCGACCCCAAGGCCCGCAATGATGCCCTCATAGGGGATGCCAGTGATATCTGCGATGGCGATAATCCCAGCGGCCGCAATCCCAATATTGAGCACACCTGTGACCAGCGAAACAGCGATCTCGTCTACAAAGCCGCTAGTGCGTTTGGCCCGCCGCTGAAAGTAGCCTCCGGCCAGTTCGACAGCGGTATACAGCAACCAGCAAAGTGCTGTCGCTGCGGTCGCAGCAAGCGCAACTGTCACTGCACCAAGCACTGTCTCGGCCAAGCCCGTCCAAGTGAACACAAGAACGGCAATTCCCGAGCCTACCAATACCGCTGTTGGCCTGCCGAGCCTTCTGGCCGCACCGACGCGCAAGCCGCGTTCGGCACGACGCAGGATGCGGCTGAGGGCAAGGGACACGCCTTTTCCGGTCAGCCAGCCAAAGACCACGGTGAAGACGACCGACAGTGGAATGACCAGCCATTGCCAGAGCTCAAGGGGACCGGGACGCAGGAGAAGTTCAGGCACCCCCGCGCGGATACTCTCGCGGATTTGGAAAAAGCGCGTGATGGGCTCTGACGGCGAGATCCCGGCGGTTATTGGCAGGTCCTGCATTTGCGCAAAGAGTTGTGGGGCGTTGCGCAGGGTCTCTGCCGAAAATTTCCATCGGGTCGGCTCTCCCTCGGGTCCCGGCACTTGCTCAATGACGACTGAGCCCGCCGGATGCCGGTAAAAGACGTAGGCTCCGGCCCGGTCGGGATTGTCGGAGATCTCTTGCCAGGTCACATAACCGGCGCGGTCGATAACCTGTTTGAGATAGTCCGCAAGCAAGGGGGCCTCGAAGCTGTAAAGTCGTGGCGGCAAGAACGAAAGATCGAGAGCCGCAAGCGCCCGCCCACGTCCACCCGTGTGCCAATTTCGCGTACCCTGTAGAAAATCGCGCATGGCGGCGCGCGGACTGTTCGCGGTCGCCTCTTTCAGTTGTGAAAGCGTGTCATGGCCAAGTGCTGCGACCATATCGTCCACGGCCCGGCGTAGGTCGGACGCAGGCGGGACGACCACAAACCACTCATCGCTGACTTTCCGGAGTTGTATGCTGTATTCGAAATTCCCTGCCGCAGGACCGATGGAAAACTCTGCGGCTTCACCGTCAACACGCCGGGGCGCGTCGTATATGCGGAAGGTCGACAAATCAAGCAAGGTCCACAACAAGCGGCGGCGGCGCCGTTCGTCGCGCGCGTCCGTGGGTTGACCAACATACAGCAAAAGCGAGTCAGCGGCGTTGGCTGCCGAAATGCTACCCTCGTAGACGGCCTCATTCTCCAGATAAACTAGCGACCGGAAGGCCGCGCGCGGGGTGTCGTGGATGACGTCAGCCAACCTAGATGCTGCTACGTCGGAAACTCGCTTGCCGTTCCAATATTCTCCATCGACGAACCGGCCGGTGAAACTGTGGCCGTCCTCGGAAAGGGCAAACAGAATGGTCCCGGAGGTGTCGTCTTGAAACCAAGAGCCGCGCAGAACCCGGCCTTCGATGCGCCCCTCAATGCGGCCCTCACCCGGTTCGTAGGTACCCGAAACTGTCTCGCCTTGCTGTTGCAGCAGCATACGCGCTTCGCCGTCGCGCCAGTAGGTATCCCAGCGGCCGGACCAGTTGTCTGTAACCTGAGCCCACAAGTGGCTGGAAAAGAACGCTAATAAGAAAGCGCAAAGAACGCCGACACGGACCACGGGACACAGCCTCCTGAGTATATCTGAAATTAACCATAAGCAGTTCCGGGGTTATGTCCACTCCTTGCCCGGCTCAGGAAATGGTCTTTCGGGGTCTGGTGCCAGCGGCAATGGGACAGTTTAGCGTGGTGTTGTACCAAACATGACTTGCCCGCCGTTCTGACTACCGCCAAACGCCCGACAAGGCGCGACAGAAGGCGAATTCATGTTGCACACTGTGCCACCCAATTCGTTGAAAGAATTGTTGAACCAGTCCAATCCATCATGAGACAGACACCATAAACCGCCTTCGAATGACAGCTTATGAACTACTTTTTGACTTTGATGCATATAGCAGCATCGAGTATTTTGGGCTCCAAGCGGACATCTGATGGATTTCGTTCTGCAATTATTGAGCACGCCAGTTTACACTCTTGGTGGTTCAGCTGAATGGCAGCAGAGCGGACAAATCGGGCCTCTGGATCAGGTCGCCCGCGTTGCTCGTACCGTAATCACTCCGGCCACAAACAGGCAACTTGCACCGACACGATTGAGTATCTTCATCGCTTTGGGTTTGCGGAACTGTTCTCGCATACTGCTTGCAAAAAATAGCCAGAAGAGGCTGTTCATGGTTGCCACAACCAGGAAGGTTGCAATGAGAATTGCGAATTGCTGAAAGGTTGATCCGGTTGCGGTTACGAATTGAGGAACAAATGCCAGGTAGAAAGCAGGGCCTTTCGGATTCAAAGCACTGACCAGGAAAGACTGCCAAAACAGCGATTTCAATGGTTGTGTTTCAGCGCTTCCATCTGCTGTTGCTCCCTCTACAGGTGCGGTCCACAGAGAATACGCCAGCCAGATGAGATACACCGCGCCCGCCAGCTTGAGCAGTGAAAACAGGTAGGCTGATGTCGCCAAAAGAGCCCCAGCACCGGCCAGAGACAAAGACATGGCAATAAATGCTCCGGCCACGACGCCGGGAATGGTTGCCAATCCAGATCGTTTTCCATCCCGGATCGCGTAGTTGACAGTCAGAACAATGTTGGGGCCGGGGATGAGGACGACGATTGAACTGGCAATCGCAAAGGCTATCCAGGTTTCGTAAGTCATTCGTGCATCCTAATTTATTGGCTCGTCGATCTGAGAAGACAGTAAAAAAAGCAGTTTGGACAGACGTTTTTCAGCATCTCCCAATTGATAGGTTTGCGCGGACAAAAAGACTGGTTGAAAACTGAGTGGGAAGGTCTGCTATTTCATCAGGGTAATATATTTTTCAACCTTCTTTCCGTTTCATCTGTTGATGCTCGTCTTCCACAAGGCCGATTTTCCAATAACCGGAAATATAGACGTCTTCGCGCGGCAATTGCTTTTCATTGTGCAGGAATGAACGCAGGCTGCGGATGACGCCGGATTCTCCTGCAATGCAAGTTTGAACGCGGCCATCCGGCCAGTCCAGCGCGCGGATGAAATCCTCTTGTGCGGTGGATGGCACACGAGGATCAGGCTGTACGAGCCAGTGAATATCGATGCCTTCTGGTGCATCTAAGGTTTGTTTGTCTTCCAGTGATGTTACCTCAAAGATCGCTGTGCCTTTTGCATCGCGTGGCATGGCTTCCAGTGTTGCTGCTGCTACCGGGATAGCAGATGGATCAGCCGCGATGATGTAGTAGTCGGCCTCAAAATGCGTGATTTTTGGACCACTCGGTCCTGCAAAGCCGAGAAAGTCGCCGGGTTTCGCACGGCTTGCCCAACGGCTTGCAGGACCTTCATCGCCATGAGCTACGAAATCGATTGCAAGCTCGCCGGTCGCGGCATCAAAGCTGCGAACGGTATAGGTACGTTTGGTCAGGGAAGAGCCGTCGGCAAGGCGCTTTGCAAATACTTCTCGCGTTTCATTCGGGTCCGGCAGCAACAGCTTGCAATTGCCGCCTTCACGGCCTTCCGGGAAATCTTCCAGTTCCGGACCTGAGAAAACAACGCGGATCATGTTGGGGGTCAGCCGCCACGCAGTCTTGACGGTCAACAGGCGTGGGTCTGGTCGCCCCAATTTCTCACGGAGCGTACGTTTTATACCTGCAACTAAGTTCATTTTAGTCTCCATGAATTATTCTTGAAAAAGAAACTCGGATATCCAGCAATGTGCGTTGCCCAAATGGAAGTGACCAGCGCGGACCGATAACTTGCAGCTTGTTGCTGGCCCGCGTGTCTTCGCCAGCTTGGTGTGTGCTGCAGGTCACGCGCAAGGTTGCCACGCGCAAAGCCATGATGTCTTCGGCACGATCTGCCGCACCTATGGAGCGTTGGAAGTCGTGATCGCCAGCATAGGCTGGCTATGGGTTTTACAGTTTGATGGCGTTCTGTTTGGGGGTGATCATGATGTGTTTCCTTTTTTGAAACAAATTTTTAGCGGGCGTGTTTTGGGGAGCGTGCACGCAAAGTCCAATACCAAAGGCGATAGGCTTCCAGTGCGGCCAGGGGCCCGAAATGAACGAGTGCTGGGCCCGCACCGCCCCATTCATGGAGTGCAGCCCAATGGAGCAGTGTCAAAACTGCAGCCATGTAGGTCGTTCGCTGAAGTGTTTTCCATCGGCGACCCAGCTTGCGCACAAAGCTATCCGTTGATGTGACCGCCAGTGGCACAAAAATGAGAAAGGCTACCCATCCGGTCCAAATTGCGAAGTTCGGGGCATCAGATAGAATGGGACCAATTGCGCCCTTGTCGATGAGGTACAGAATCGTGTGGAACAGTGCGTAGCCGAAAGCTGCCACGCCAAAATAGCGTCGGTTTTTCTGCAGCCAGCGGGGAAATGCTCTGCCCTTAAAAACTAAGGCAAGCGGCGACGCAAGCATGGCTATAATCAGAAAACGTGCTGAAAACTCACCCGTCGGGTGAAGCAATTCGCCAATGATTTTTGGATCAGACGAATTGATAAGAGCGCCAGTGAAACCGATTGCGGGAATGGCCAGAACCAGCCAAAGCCAATATGGATGAAAGCGTGCCATGAACTTGTGTCCTATCGATTGAACGGTTTGAACTGGGCGGCTGTTCCCACCCAGTCTCATTTTGAACTTTTGAACTATTTCGCTGGAAAGAGGTAGGGCAGGAAAAAATCGAGCGCGCCGACCAAGCCGAGTTCCGGGAACGCCGCAACCATGGCTTCTTTGAATTCAGGCCCGGTTTTGGATGTTTTCAACATCCCAGCGGCTTTGGTCAGATACTTGATATTCGCAACATACATGGATTGATCGCCGGGAAGACCATGACCGGGGAGAACCTTGTCATAGGCATCATCTGCATCAAGACCCGTAAGTGCGTTGATCCAGGTTTCAGGCTTGCCTGCGAGGAAGAGGTGGATGTTGTTCATAGCCGTATCACCAACTGAGATGACGCCGAATTGCGGGAGACGTGTGATCAGCATTGGTTCGTGTTCACCGCCTTCAAGAGCGGAGAACTCATATGTAACGCCATCGATAATTTCTTCACCGAGCTTCACTTCAACATTTGGAACCACAACACTGTCCGGAATGATGTCACCCATCATTTCCCTGCGAGCGACTCGGGTTGCCTCACCAGTCTCGGCAACTTCTTTAACGGTTGCAGGCAGCGCGTAGATTGGCACATCCTCAAATGCGACAAGGCCAAGATAATGATCTGGGTGTCCATGAGTTAGAAGAACCCTGTTGATCTGCTTGTTCAAACTGTCTGCATAAACACGATAGTCATTGGCCAGTGGCGCGAACATTTGCCCGTCAATCAGCACAAGTTCGTTTTCACTTTCGATAATATAGGTCGTCATGGCGAACATGTTCTCAGGGGCAGCATAGGCGTGCACCTTGATTTGACCGAAGTCTTGAATTTGAACCTGAGCGCCTGTCGCACGTGTCTCGTCAGCAGCCGCAATGTTTGCTGCAAACAGTGTCGCTGTGGCTGCCAGAATAAGGTGTTTCAACATATCCCTGTCTCCTTTTTCAAGGGGTAATGGATAGGTAGGGGACATTTCTAACTTTTATAATATGGTATATATGAAATTCATTATTCTAAAATATGATGGAATATATGCTTGATCTCCTACGCCCTTTAGCTGTCTTTACCGTTGTTGCGGAAACAAGGTCTTTCCGCGCAGCAGCTGACAGGCTCGGGCTTTCGCCTTCCGTAGTCAGCCATCATGTCTCCAAGCTTGAAGAACGCTATGATGTGGCTCTGCTTTATCGAAGCACACGGAAATTAAAGCTGACCGCAGCTGGGCAAGAAGTTCTGGAATATGGCAAGGCGTTGACGGAAGCAGGCTTGAGCGCACAGGATATTTTGCAAGTTGATCTGGCTGAACCTCAGGGCCTTTTACGTGTCGCAGCACCTGCCATCTTGGAACATGGCCGCTTCATGGACGATGTGGCGCAATTTTTGGAAATCTATCCCAATGTCGAACTCCAACTGCATTTTAGCGATGAACGCGTCGATATTATAGGAGAGGGGTATGATTTGGCGCTTAGAGCGGGTGAGTTGGAAGACAGTGATCTTGTGGTTCAAAAACTCACCAGTGTTGAAGATGTGATCTGCGCTGCGCCAAGCTTCATTGAAAAATATGGTGAACCTTCTACGCCCCATGAATTGCCAAACTTTCGAATGATCGGGGTGCCGTCGAGCTCTGACAGCCTCGACTTTAAAAGCAAATCAGGTTCGAGGCGCGGCGTGAGGGTTCATCTTGCGCCAGTCATCAGGGTCAATACTGGAGATGCGGCCTTGTCATTGGCGTTTCGTGGATCAGGGATTGCCCGTTTGCCGCGCCTGTTGATTGAATCGCGGACAAAGGGCGAATTAGTCGATCTTTTACAAGATTGGGAACTGCCGAGATTTAATATTCAAGCCGTTTGGCCGAAAAATGTTGGACGCCGCTCGCTTACACGTCTGTTCGTCGAGCATGTTCAGAAAATACTCAAAGCCTGAAAGCTGACATTCAACTTTCTAGGTTCAACGGCGAAAGTGGGTTCACACCGGACTCTTGTCGTTCTTGAAACCCTTTTGTTTCCCAATTCATTCTGCCAAACCAGGATGCAAATAGGCCTCCGGGTAGGTCATAGGGCGGAATGGGCCAAGCGGAATGACGTTGTTCCATGACCGTCCAAAATACCCCTGGCGACAGTGATCCAGTGAATTGCTGTCTGCGACGCCGGGCAATGCATAGACCCGGCAGAGCCAGCGCCACAGGTGGGGATAGTCCAGAATCTTGGCGCCGTTCAGC